>Ga0209119_1001490_pt1 | contig 22856 bp, 24 predicted proteins | sample COG_03_FD_184747 | JGI IMG/M metagenome (GOLD analysis project Ga0209119, IMG submission 184747) | Pelagic Microbial community sample from North Sea - COGITO 998_met_03 (SPAdes) (version 2) | ecosystem: Environmental > Aquatic > Marine > Neritic zone/Coastal water | place: Helgoland, sampling... | reverse complement strand
AAATTACAATCGTAGCGCTACGATTGAGGTATATGTTTCCCATTCATAATTTCTTTGTGGTATTAATAATTAAAAATTATAGATATCATGGAGAATTCCAAACACCAGTATGAAGTTGTAGAAATCGATCAAATAGTAAAAGTTGAAGAATTCAAAAACTTTTATGATTCACAAACCAATGATTCAGAAAACCAGTTAAAATCTTCTTTAGAACAGGAAGGACAGTTATTACCTTTAATTATTTCAAGAGAATTTCAATTAATTGATGGTTATCGCCGACTAAAGTTACTATATGCTTTAAGTAAAACAGAAGTAAAAGTTCAATTTGTAAATGTAGAACCATCTATCGACCTACGTTTATCCTTTAATATGTATCGAGTAAAGACCGCTAACGACCTTACTAAAGAAGTGTTACAGGTTTTTAAATCGGTTGAAAAACGACAAGGTCAAGGGAACAATGGAAAATCTTATGATCGTTACGAGATTGTCAAAGAGAAACTAAACTACCGATGGAAATCTCCCAAGGCAATCCGCCAGTTTGATAAAATTATCGAAAATGACTTTCAGAATAATTTGTTATTAAACGGAGTTGTGAACAAAGGGTGGAGTTTATCTGACTGTGAAAAATATCTAAGTGAATTAAAAGAGATTGATTTAACCAAAAATCATGGATTCACAGCAGAGTTAACAAAAGGAGACCTTACCATTAAACAAGTCAATAAATTTATTGAAGAAAAAGAGAACCTTCAAAACAATTATAAGGACACCTTTGTAATTCCGAATAAGGCAACTTCTTTTAAAATGAATTGTGTTGATATAGTTGATGTGCCCTCGTATACAAGAAGTGTAGCAACCTTGTTTACTTCCATTCCGTATTATATGTTACGTGGATATAACTCTCAAGATTTAACATCAGAATTGGGTCACGAAAAGACCCCCGAGAAGTTTGCTGATAATGTTGGAAAGATTTTTGGAGAAGTCCAAGGAGTTCTTAATGAAACTTCCAATGTTTTTGTAAATATTGGTGACACCTATACTAATGGCTGTGCTATGGATATTCCTGGGTTGGTAAAAGCATCCATCTTAAAACACACAAAACTTAAATACAAGGAATGTATCATATGGTCCAAACGAAATCCCCATCCACAGGGAGAAAAAGTAAAAAGACCGATAAATCAGATTGAATATATTTTATGGTTCGTTGTAGATCCTTCAAAATCGAAGTACAACTTACTAAAATATACGGATCAGGAAAAAGAGGTAAGGATTACGACTGGTGCTAAAGACGTGGATAAAAATGGAAATGTATCTAAGAAAACAAAATCACTCTCAAAACCCTATAAAAAGATCTACAACCACATTGCAGCTCAAGATGTGGATCATATGATTAAGTGTGCCACAGGTAAAAATAAACCAGCATACGATGCCTTCCCAACAGGTCACCCTGCATTGATGACAGAACTTCTTCCAGTAATCCCGATTTTAATGACAACAGATGAGACTGATTTGGTGTACGATCCTTTTGGGGGTGCTAATACCACTGGTAGAATTTCATTGTTATTGAATAGACAATACTTAGGTACCGAACTTTCAACTCACTACCATAGAGTAGGTTGTAAAGTTCTTGAAAATACAATTGAAGAGATCAATCAGAATGATTTAGAGATTATCAATAGTGAGTATAAGGAAGTAGAAGAATTAACTGTAGCAGCATAAAATAATGAAAGTTTTAGTTCCAAATAATTTAAACGTACCTGAACTGATTGAAGAATTGAATCTCTCTAATCGAAGACAGAACTATGTTAAAGAGAAAATATATCATTTGATATCAAGAGTTGTGGCAACACATAAAAATATTAAAAAGTTTGATAAACATGGATACACCGGATTGTGTTCTAAAGAACTCAATAAGATCTTAAATAGAGACTATAAATTGATTTTAAACCTATTAAAATATAAAAATGTGATCGAGTTAGATGTCAATTATTTAAAAGGTGTGAGGTGTAATAAAATCAAGTTAAATGAATTCTACCAAAAGACAGATAAGGTATTAAAAACCATAAGGAGAGAACATAAAACAGCACCCTCTAAAACTCAGTTATTAGATAGTTACTTCAATCAAAACTTAGAAATACAAAAAGAGTACAAGAATCATGTAAAACACATATACGATACCCTGCGTCAAGAATTAGCAAACGACAATCAGTTACTGGTTCTAAAAAATAAAATTGGAATCTGGTTATTGACAATAAATGATATTGAAACAAATCAGTATTGGCATAATAAATCTACAACCAATTGGAGATATAGTTCAACATTAACGAATCTTTCCAAAACACTTAAAAAGTATTTAATCTATGAAAAACAATCATTAGTTCAAGTAGATCTTAAATGTAGTCAAGTATATCTATTATCAAGTATCTTAAATTATAACTTCTTTACATCTAATGATAAGTTATCATTTCATCAAATAATGAATTCCATATTATCTGATAAAATTATAAAAGATGTTATATCATACCTCTTTTCTCCATTAATGTTTGCGCACTTTGAGAAAAGAAAGTATTTGGGGAAAGATGAGATAATAATTAGAGATCATCACGAATTCCAAAAATTTAGAGATGCTCCATTTCAAGAAGATTTCTATTCACATTTATTTGAATTGGAACATGGAGTTCATTCCACGGATTCTGAACGTAAATCAATCAAAAAAGATATCATGTATGTGCTGTTTCAAAATAAACGAAAACATCGAGAATTGGTTGAGGGTGTTCGGTTATTAGAGAAGTTTTATCCTTTTGTAAATCAATTTATTCTCAAGATTATGGATCGAATTGGTAAAAGGAATTTCTCCCTACTTCTGCAGCGTGTGGAGAGTTATTTGATATTGGATTGTGTGGTTCCAGAATTTCACACACGATGTCCTGCAGCTCCAATTTTCACAATCCATGATTGTATCATTACAACGGAACAACATAAGTCAGAACTAACGAATGTGATGTTTGAAGTACTTCACGAAAAAACAGGTATTAAACCCGGTTTATCGGTTGAAAAGTTAGATCCCTCAGATCCATTTGATGATGATTTTATAAAGGAAATAAGAGATGATATCTACAAGAAATCAACGAAGAGTAGATTTAAAAAAATGAGTTGGTCAATACTGGACAAACACATCGAAACCACAAATGAATTTTTGAAGAACAATTAAAAAATAATTTATTAAACTAAAACCGTGGACAGGGAGATAATACTGAACATTAAATATTATGAATAAAAATAAAAATAATTCTAATCCAATTTCTGAAGAGGAATTTTTTAATCAACTTTTAAAAGATGCGGGTATTACAACAAAAAACTATTTTAAATTCAGAGCAGAGGTCTGTTCTGATGTTATTGAGTTCCACAGAACAATCATGCAAGCATCTGATTCTTGTTTTATTATTTGGGAGTTTGGATACAGTAGAGACTATTGTCTACCTGACGTCGAATGTATATTAACAACAAGTCTAAGTATAGAACAGGTTAGGAGATTTATGAAATTAAATGAAGATTCACATGTTATGATTGAGACCCTAAATTATGCTGATCAGTATGATGGTGAAAGAAATCAAATAGACTAAAAAAAATCACAATAGTATAAAAGATAAAACCACTAATAATATCAGTGAATTTTTCTTTATCACAAATTGAAATGATTCTCATTAAAAATTAAATACCATGGGTGAACAAACCATACAAATATTGAATGTAACAAGGCAAGAACTTCTTGAGATCATTAAGGAAGGTGTCAAATTGGAATTGAACCGACAACGATCTATTGGAAACCCTTTGAACAGGTTGTCTATTTCAGGTGAGGATACCGAATATTTAACCCGAAATGAAGTCTCTAAGGTGTTAAATGTAACGGTTCAAACATTGAATAATTGGAGAAGAGAAGGTGTATTAAATCCCTTAAAAATTGGAGGTAGGGTATTGTATCGAAAAGAAGATGTATATAACAACTCACGATTGGTTGCGTGAGTTGTTGGTTAAGTTGTAAATGATTTTTATATTCAATTGCCTACTCATAAAATTAAAAAAATAATTGTTTTTAATTAAAATAATTAGAATGATTTTATATTTTAGTCAATATTTAAGCTGTAATAATTAACTTTTACAAACAAAATACATTGACCGTTAGATAATACTAGTAACTAATTAAAACAAAATGAAAAAAACAGAAATAATTTTAAGTGAAATTGCGGAAGGAGACCCAATAAAAGTACTTAACATTTTGAAGGAAAATAAAAATTCAAAACTAAAGTATCAATGTTCATATGAAGACCGTCTTTTTCAGCTGAAAAGTGACAAGGAGTCTGAAGTTGATGGACCATTTAGTTACATTGACGATGTAATACAATATAGCAAGGATGTTAATTCTTTATTTCTAGAAAATAGTAAATATGAAAGTGCGGCAGATATTTTTAATAATTGGGAAACCCCGGAGTTAGAAACCTACGCAGGTGGCGATTTTAATTCAAAAAAACCTGTTTATTGGGGAGATTGCTTTATATGTGCAACAGGTTATCTTGATATTGAAGATCTTATTCTAAAGTTGAGTGAATTTATATCCTCAGAGGATGAGGAAGACGAAGAGTTTAGAGATGAAGGTTTTTATTGGTTTTTAGACAGTCTTGACATTATTTCAGATCCAGAGGAGTTTCATGTTGGTTTTGAAGATAACGATATTAGAGTAAGCAATATCAAATATTCAGCTGGAACAGAGTTAGGTATTAATAATATTTCATTTTATTCAACAAAAAATATGGTTCACTCGGATTATGAATTTATGATTGAAACTTCAAAAAAGTAAAAAAATATATGCACACTATGATAATGCGAGAAATAATTAACCTGTTATTATTAACTTTTACAAAGAAAATACATAAACCATTAGATAATACCCTTAATAAATAAAATGGTATACATATTAATTTATATTGGAGTGATAGTAGTAGTAATTATAGGAGCGACTCTTTGGGGGAAATTCGACCCTAAAGTTAAAGCTACAAATGCTGAATATGAGAAATCACTAGCTAACTTAAAAAATGAAGATGACACGACTGTTGGTCTCAATAATGAATCTAATGTTGATCATCTAAACACGGAGAACGTTCTATATAGAAAAGATGTGTCTGGGTTAATGCTCTATTTTAAAAAAATGAATAACATGGAAAGGTTATTTAATGAGCTTACTAACGCCATTAGAAATGGTAGTTCAGTTAAACAATATCTGATTGACGCTAATATTATGAAAGACCAAAACACAATGCGAATAGTAGCTACTGGATTCACTGATATATCGTCATTTCTTAAAGGTATGCTTGAAATCAAAGAGAATGATGAGTTGAGAAAGGATTATAATGCTTGTCTTGAAGTAATTAATATACTTGATAAGTCAGAGAGAAAGTTTAAAGAAGAACTCAATAGTTTTGATTCAAAGGGATTGTCTGAGAGATATAATATTGAGGAGAAAAACTTAGACATTATTTATTGGTATGACTTTATACTAACTAGAGTTGACACACACCTTAAAAATGAAAAATCAGAAATTGATCTTGATAATATTCTTTACGAAAATATATGGTCTCATGCTGATGAGTATGGAAGAACACACGAAAATAGATCACTTGAAGATAAGAGAATCATATCTCAAATAAGAATTCTTTGCTACGGACACATATATGTATGTCTAAAAAATTTTACTAAAAAGAATAAGTTATCTTCATTGAAAGTTCTACACTCCAAAGCTTCTTTATATGGAGCAGTTAAATTCGCTTTATTTTCTGGAATAAGTAAAGAAGACGTTATGGAGTGGTTTCCAACTTTAGAGTTCGAAGAAAAGTTAATTACTGGGCACAGTCCATTCGAAAAACTAATACAATCACTCTTCAAGAACAATGATGATAAAAGTGATTTTAGTAAGAAAATTAAAATAATTTTTGATAAAGAGGAAAGGTTTCCGATATATGAGCTTTCAAATAAAATGAAATCTAATTCACCAAATTGGTTTAAAGGTCCATTTTATATTAAAGATGGGTTAGTTGAGAGTATAGAAACGGGAAATAAAATGAAATTAAGTTATTTAGAGAAAAGTATTTTCACAGAAATACAATTCAATAGGGTATTAATTGAAAAACTATTCGAGATAAATATAAAAAGAGAGGATTTTGAACAACCTTTTCTTAGTTACCTCGTTTTAGTTGTAGACTCAGGAACTTCATGGTTTGAGTCGAATAATAAAGACGCGTTCAATAAACTATTTAAAAATTAAAGAAAAATATGGGAATTTTAGATAAACTTTTTGGTAATTCAGGAAATTCAAAAGAAGACAAAGCTGATAACTACTTTCAAAAATCAGGCAGTAATATTAATGATGGAGAGTTAAAATTAGCGATTCGAAACTTAAACAAAGCTATAGAACTAGACCCTAGTAATGGACTCTATTTTTATAATCGGGGTACAGTAAAAAAAATGATTCAAGATTTTGAAGGGGCTATTCAAGATTTAACCTCATCAATAGATCTCAAAACAAAAGATATTAAATTTAACTTTATTAAAGAGGCTTATTTTAATAGGGCAATGTCAAAGTTTCATTTACAAGATTTAACAGGAGCTAAAAAAGACAATGAAAAAGCTAGGGAACTTGGCTATGACTTGATTCAAGTTAATCAACTTGAGGAATATATTGAAGAAGTAAAAGATATTGGTTATGATGTTTTTATGAAAGAATGGGAATAATATTTCATTTTATTCAACAAACAATATGGTTCACTCGGATTATGAATTTATGATTGAAACTTCAAAAAAGTAAAATATATATACCATCATAATTAAAGAAATAATTAACTTTTACAAACAAAATACATTGACCGTAAGATAATACTAGTTAAATATCCTTAAAATAAGACTTAAAATATGGAGATTGAAGAAATTAAAAATATTATAATAGCTTTATCAAAGAAAATAGAAAAAAACCCAAACGATTATAATTCCTATTATAATAGAGCATATTATAAAGGGATTTTAAAAGATTTAGAGGGCGCAATCGAAGACTACACAAAAGCGATTGAAATTAATTCGAATGATCCAGAAGCATACGAAAATAGAGCCATAATTAAAGCTGAATTATTAGATCATAAAGGAGCGTTAGAGGATATTAAAAAGTCTATTGAAATTAATCCTAATAATGCACAACATTATTGGAATTCATCCCTTTTTAAAGCCACTTTAAGAGATTTTAAGGGAGCTTCAGCTGACTACAAAAAAGCGTCTCAGTTAGAACCTGCCTATAAATCAACTCCATATCCATTCAAGCTAATAGGTTTAGATGATGATATTAATTTAGATGAGATGAACTTGGGTGAGAAAGAGATTAATGAGGAATTAGAAGATTCTAAATTTCAAGAATATGGTGTTGCAAATTTACAAGAGATAATCAAAAACGAATGGTCAGAGGAGTTAGACCATATTAGATTAGGAATAACAAGGAGAGTTGATCATTTTGAATCTAATGAAGAATCAAACCAAGGAATAGAGTATACTTCTATTGAATATTCATTGAAAATTAAATTATATTATGAAGGGGATGATGAATATGAGGATGATTATGAAACTCCGGGACTTGTAATTGTTGATGTTATGTTAAATGATAGTAATGGTGCTATCTTATCTTCATCAGAAAGAGAGGGTTTAGTTTTTTGTGATCCAAAGTCTGAAGAATCATACTTTTTTGATGAATTTGAAGAATTGTTTAATTCAGATATTAAGTATTTTGGAGATCATTTAATCGCAGAATTTAATAATGCTATCAATGATTTTGGTAAAGCTTGGGGTAATCCCTCTGATGATCAAAATGATAAAATAGAACTTGAAAAACTATTTGATTTTAAAAAAATATTAATACGATTACAAGAGTATCAGGCTAAAAAGAAATTATAATTAAATTTTGTAGACTAATCATTTTTACAAACAAAATACATTGACCGTTAGATAATACTCTTTATTAATTAAAATAAAATGAAAAAAACAGAAAAAACATACCATGATAATGGTAAATTAATATACGAAAGTGTATTTGAATATTTAAATAAATAAGTTATGAGTGAAGCAAAAAAGAAAGAAGTTACTAATAATTCAGACAGCAGTCCAATCAAAGGTTTTTATACTTATAAACTATTTAGATAAACACCAAGACTATCTGATAATACTTTAACTGCACAACAAAAAAAGTCTATAAAATATATAAAAAATTAAAAAAATGACATTAAACACATTAGGTTATAAGCTGAATGAAATGTATACTAACGCACCAAAAGGAGATTCTGTTGCTATGATACATTTATTTGGAATTAAATATGCGAATGAAATAAAGGAAAGTAATTTCTCAAAAAAAGACATAATTTCTCAGTCGGGTATTTCAAAATCTTATGAGACGGAACTATCAAAGGGTATAAAGTTATCCAAATATGTAATTCTTAAAAATAATTTAAACTAATAATATGAGTTTAATTATTTGGGGATTAATAGGATTGCCAATATCATTTGGATTTTATTATTTTATTATTGAAGGAAATTTGAAGAAAAGAAAGGATTATTTTGGATTGTGGATACTTGCTATTATAGTTTGGTTGTCTTTTTTAATTTTTTAATTTAAAATTTACAAACGTAATACGAGGGTGAAAGGATAATATAAAAAATATCAAAACATAAAAAAATAAAAAAAAAAAATGGAGTATATGTTAATTTATATTGGAGTGTTTGTCGCAGTAATTATAGTAGCGATTCTTTGGGGAAAATTCGACCCTAAAATTAAAGCTGCTAATGCTAGATATGAAAAAAAACTATCTAAAAATGAAACAACTACAAAATTAACTGATAAACAAAAACATTGGTTAGGTTAAGTGGATATTAGAGTTAACGCTATCCCTTTTGATTATATTAAAGAAATATATACTATCGATAGTTATGGAAAGGAGCATTTTAATGAATATAAAATTAATGAACATAGAGTGCCAAAAGATGAGATACAAGAAGTAGCACAATTAAGGGTTGATGGTCTTTTAGGTATAAAAAAATATATTAAAACTAATGGTAGTGAGGTACAAAAATTTCATTATGAATCCTCATTAAAAGGTGCTGTACTTTATGCTTCCTCAATAGTGTCGAAAAGAAAAAAATCTAAAAAAGAGGTAATTAAACAATGAAAAAAGATATGATTTATTTACATAAAAACGGATTAACTATTGTAGCCGATAAAAAAGCTAAAATAGGACAATCGTACGAGCTTAATGGCGAAAAATATTTGGTAGTGAATAGAAAAATGCTAGAGAGTCTAGTGAAGTCTGGCGAGGATGTCACTAAGGTTGTTACTAGTAAAGTAAAAATGATGTTACACCTATTTTCTGGTAGAACTAATTTTAATCAAGATATTAGTTCATGGGATGTAAGTAATGTTTATAGCATGGCTTTTATGTTTAATAGTGCTAGGAAATTTAATCAAGATATAAGCAATTGGGATGTTGGTAATGTTGATCAGATGGAAGGTATGTTTAAAGGAGCTTCCTCATTTAATAGTGATATTACTAATTGGAAAATTAAAAATTGTTTTAATTTAAGAGAAATGTTTGCTGGAGCTTTATCTTTTAACCAACCTATAGGGAAGTGGGATATCCATGAATTTTGTAATATTTCATATATGTTTTTAAATGCTAAATCATTTAATCAGGATTTAAATCATTGGAATGTTAAAGGGATTTCTTCAATGATTTCTTTATTTGAGGGCGCCGAATCTTTTAATCAAGATTTGGATTTATGGGATTTAACAGAAAGCCTCTCACTAAATAGAATGTTTAAGAATGCCAAAAAATTCAATGGAGATATAACAACTTGGAAATTTGGTGGTATTACTCGTATGGATGAAATGTTTGCAGGAGCAACTTCTTTCAATCAAAATATTTCTGTATGGGATGTAGGTAAGGTTGAGAAAATGGATAAATTATTTAATGGTGCTGAATCTTTTAATCAAGATTTAATTAGCTGGAATATTAATGAAAAGCTAAAAATAAAAACACCAACTGCGATATTTACAGGCGCAAAAAATTTTAATCCTGATCACAGTCCTTTTCAAAAAAAGAAACGTTCTATTGATACATCAACTAAACACCTTGTTTCCGAGGATAAGAACGGTTTTTTAAAAATTAAAAAATTACTACTTTCAAGAGATGTTGATAAGATTGACCTAGGAGTTGAGTTGCTAATATCATTAAATAATACCGATTTATTTAATGCAATACTAGATGGTTGTAAAATAGAAACTATAGAAAGTGGTGACCATTCCACCAGTAGCATATTCTATGGAGATGAATCAAATTACTTTCGATCTAAACTCCTTACTAATAAGGTTTTTACAGGAACTAAACCCGCTCAACCTTTCTTAAACTATGCTTTAATGAATATTATTGCATCTGTACCGAAGGATAATAATATTAATATTCATGAATCTATTGTGTTAAAAAATATCAATCAGCTTAATATTTCTACAATACTAGGAGTTGGTAATACCTATGATAAATTTAATCAACTTTTTGAAATTGATAAATTCACTTTTTTAAATAAAATTATTATAGATTTCAGTAAATTTGAAAATATAAATTTAGCTAAAAATTTCAAAAGTAAATCAGTTAAGAATATTATCGCAAAGAATTTTAATGGTTCATTAAAATGGTTAGAAAATTTTAAACAAATTGAAGATTTATATTTAAGTTTTGAAAAGTACAATCAAAAAATTGAAAATTTAGTTTGCTTCGATGTTTTAAGAAATCTTAAAAAACTTGAAATAAATTGTGAAGGATTAACTGATATTGATTTTCTCAGTAATTGTGAAAGTTTAAAAAATTTAATTTTATATAATAATAAATGGGGATCAACACTGAAAAATATTGAAACGCTTTCAGATCTTAAAAATTTACAGGTTTTAGAAATCTCTAATATTGATGAGCATCTAAATTTAAGTGTTATTAATAGATGTTTAAATATTAATGTATTAAGTCTTGGTTTTAAAAATACGTTTCATGTCAAACATTCAATTGGAAGTGAGAACCTAAAAATATTTAATTTAAGATTGGACTCGTATTTAGATGTTTCTAGTATTGATTTTTCTTGCCTTAATAATTGTAAAAATCTTGAATCAATTAATATCAAAGGAGGTCGCTCTTATAATTTTAATGGAAAAATTAATAGTATTAATGGAGTCAATATTTCAGGCAACATAAAAAAGGTAGAATTAGATAATATTAATATCATAGAAGAGAATTATGATGATTTAACTAATGCTCAAGGCAAAGTAACAATTAATGATCATAGTAATGAAATAAATAATTTAGTTGTAAAACCTGTTTCAAATGCTGCTGTTCAAGAATCAAAGCTTGGTTCTGATGAGAAAAAAAATTTTTCAAAAATCAAAAAACTAATATTAACGAGAGATATTAATGCAATTGACTTAGGAGTAGAATTACTAATATCATTAAATAGCCCTGAATTATTTAATACCCTGTTGGAAGGTTGTAAATTAGAAACCATATATGTTCGCGACCCACATGATAGAGAACCTAATTACTTTAATTCTGAACTCCTTACTAATAAGATTTTCACAGGAACAAACCCCGCTCAACCTTTCTTAAACTATGCTTTAATGAATATTATTGCTTCTGTACCAGAAGACCTAAACATTAATATTCATGAGTCAATTATTTTAAAAAATATCAACTGCCTAAACATATCGTCATTAATAAAGTTTAACGTCTCATCATATCAACAGATTAAATTTGATGGAATGTTTAATATTGAGAATTTTACACACTTACAGAGAGTGATAATTGATTTTAGCAAATTTGGAGAAGTAAATTTTTTAGATCATTTAAAAAACAACACAATAAAAGAGATTACTGCTTTGAATGTTGATACCTCAATAAAATGGTTTAGTAATTTTAAACATTTAGAGGTTTTGAAATTTTTACCACCCATGTATGGTCGATCTCATCTTCAGGACACAGATTATGAAATGTTTAATTTGTTAGTTGATTTAAAGGAGTTAGAAATAGAATGCTCAAATGATATTACTTTTCTAAAAAACTGTACTAAAATTAAAAAATTAAAACTAAATATTTCTGACGCTAAATCAACAATAAATCTTGATACATTAGAATATTTGAATAATCTTGAGGAGTTAGAAATTATTGAAACAACAAAACAAGAGGTGCAAGGGTTTAGTTCAAGTGTTTTATTAAACTGTAAAAAATTAAATAAACTAATTTACAGTACTGAAATGAAAATTTTAATTGATGATCGTGAATTAATAGATAAGAGACTAAATCAAGTGGAGAGTGTAATAAAGAACATCAGACAAAGTGAAAATTTAGAGTGTCTTAGTATTTTTACTCAAGGTGCGTGCTTAAATTTAAATATTGAAACTTTAAATCTTAATGGTCTAAAAATCCCTTCAAATTTTAAAGAGATTAATATCGATGAGATTAAGCTATCATTGAATGATTAATCAATTTTTAACAAATAATTTTTTAAAAAAAAAATAATAATTAAAGAAAAATATGGGAATTTTAGACAAAATTTTTGGTAAATCAGAAAGAAAGAAGAAAGAAGATAAATTAGTGTTATTTGTTAATCTATTAATGAATCTATCTGGAGCAGACGGTGATAGGTCAGAAGAGGAATATGGTTATGTATTTGATTATGCATCAAGATATTCATCAGAAATTACAAAAGAAAAGTGGATGGAGATTGTTTCAAAGGCTGAATCTTTAGGAGATAAAGCCATGGGAATGGCTATTGAATTGGATCATAATGAAAAAATAAAACTTATTGAGGAACTGATCGGACTTGCCAATTCAGATGGCCATTTTCACGGAGCTGAGTTTACCTGGATAGTGGTTTTTTGTCGCCAAATTGGTTTAGACCAGGACATAGCAGAAGAACTTCTCAAAAACCATAGTGTAGATATGGATGAAGTTAATAAAACTATTAAAAACCTCAAAAGTGATAGAGAAGAGATTACAGGAGAAAAAACTGACCTAACGGAGTCAGAAAACTTGACTGATACTGAAGATAATCAAACAGAGTTACCTAATGGGACCTTCGACGAAATTCGTTCTATTGTCAATCCTCATGTTGATATGGGGAAGGTTTTTGAAGAAATTCACATTTACATCCAAAAATTTAAGTCCAATAAACAAAAAGATGATTCTATTTTTTCTGAGATAATAAAAAAATACGCAAGAGTTAAAAAAGAATTAGATATTGAAAGACAAGAAAAATTATATAATGAAACGATTCTTTTTGTTTCATTTTATCCAGAATTTTTATTAGATTTCCTTAATGACCTCGCATACAATCAGTTTGAACAAAGGAAATATAATGAAGGTTTAAATTCAGTAGCACAATCGATAAATCTTCATTTTTATATTTTTGGTTCTAGTGAAACTGCCAATAGCGAATCTAATTCAGAAAGTCTAGCGGGGTATTTAGATACATTTTCTTTAGGGTTATACTTAAAAGGAATTTATGAGGATGCACTAAAAATCTCGGATATATTAATTTCATTATCTCCAAATGATCCAGATATTTCTGAGCATTTAACTAATAGAGGGAAAACTAAGTTAAAACTTGGCGATAAAGAAGGAGCTAAATCAGATTTTGAAAAGGCACTAGAAAAAGATGAAAATTTTGAAGAAGCTAAAAATTTACTTCAAATTTTAAAACAATCCAATGAAAAAGATGTGTTTTCTAAAAAGGATGAATTAGAAAACATTTCCGATGAGCCAAGGACAAATTCTAATACGAAAAAAAGTACTTATGATAATGAACCAATTGTTGCTGAATGGACTAATTCAGAAAAAGAAGAATATTTAAATAACTCACGTAAGGTAAATACAAAGTTACTTTACAATTTGAGAGAAGAATATTTTAAACTTCATGACAATAATAATTACTCTGAGGCTATAAAAAAATTAACCCAAATTATTGAACAAATTCCTGTTTTGAAAGGTCAGTCTTTAATTGCATATGCAGATCCAAGTGATGTTTTAAACGGAATATTATTAGAAGAAATTTATTTCAATAGATCACAATTATATTATGGGTTAAACTTATTTGATGATGCAAAAAATGATTTAATCAAAGCTATAAATTCAAATCCCGATAGAAAGGAACCAATTATTCATCATCACCTAGGATGTACCATGATAAAGTGTGGAGATTTCACATCATGTATTGACCATTTTAATATAGCAATAGAAAAAGATCCAGAATATTATAATTCGTATTATATGAGGGCAGTAGCTTATTCTAGTGATAAATCTGAACTAACAGATATTAATAAAGCTATAGATGATTTAAAAAAATATCTTGAACACGACCCTGAAGATAAGTCAGCGTTAAAACTTCTAGAGGTGTTGTCAACTGACTGATAGTGTTAGCAATGAATCTAATGTTGAAAATCCAAATATTTAAAACATTTTTACAATGAAATACAAAGGCCGCTAGATAATACCACTCAGATTACTAATTAATGAATGAAACTTTAAAAAATTAAGCAATGATTGAATACACGGCTGCAAGGCTAACTTTTAGGAGAGATTTGATAGAATCATTAGATGATGAAGATTATTTTATAGTTCATGTCTCTAATGACAACTCATCTTACAAGATGAAAAAAGTTGATTTCTATGATACTTTTTACAATGTTACAAGAACAATTTCATACAAAGAATTGGGAACTTACAACTATGCTAAGACTCCCAAAAAAGCATTTAAATATTTAAAATGATTGATATTGAGGAAATTAAAAAAAATCAATATTTACAGTTGTGATAATATTAAGGAAGCAAATTTATTTCCAAATAAAATTTATTTAATCAATGAATGATTCAGTAATACAGTATGGTCCAAAGGGTAATACCAAAGAAATTGAAAATATAATAACTCATATTTTCAATAACAACGATGGTATTTCAAATCCAGAATTTAAACCTACCCCAATCTGCATATGGGGAACACATGGGTTGGGTAAAACAGAAATGGTTAAAGATTATGCAAATAGCCGAGGTTGGCAGTTTGAATATATTGCACCTGCTCAGTTTGAAGAAATGGGTGACCTTCATGGAATGCCATCTATTGAAGCATACTCTGAAGGTAATAAAACCATATTCAATCCACCTGACTGGGTTCCAACCACTGAGGGTCCAGGGATTTTATTAATAGATGATATTAATAGGGCAGATGATAGAATATTGAGAGGATGTATGCAATTATTACAAAACTATGAGCTCTCATCATGGAAACTTCCTGCGAAATGGCAAATTGTAGTGACCGCAAATCCTGAAGGTGCAGACTATTCTGTAACACCAATGGATGATGCTATGCTAACAAGGATGATTCACACAACTTTAGTATTTAATCACAAAATATGGGCACAATGGGCCTATAATGTTGGTGTTGATAAAAGAGGGATTTCTTTTGTATTAACCTATCCAGAACTAATAAATACAGGAAGAACAACTCCCAGAAGCTTAACTCAATTTTTTCAACTAATTACAAATATTAAAGACCTAAAAGAAAACAGAGAATTGGTTTTTTCTCTAGCATTATCTACTTTAGATGAGGTAACATCAAGCTCTTTTATTAATTTTATTAACGATGACCTTCAAATTTTAATTGAACCTGAAGAAATATTAAACTCAACTAATTTTAAAGATATATATAATAGGCTTAAAATTTTATCAATGGATAAAGATGGTGAAAAACGAACCGATAGACTTTCTACTATAACCTCAAGACTTTTCATTCTTTTAACGTCAAGTAAATACCATGTTGAAAAAATACATTCAAAAAACCTGATACAGTTTTTTCTTTTGGATTTTATACCTAAAGATTTAATTATGAGTTTGTATATGGATTTATTAAAATCTTCTAACAATGATATAAAAGAAATGCTAAGAGATAAAAAATTAGCAAGTTTATTGATCAACTCTATGTAGCTTTATTGGTAAATATGTCAAAGAAAAATATAAACGATGAAATTTCCAGATGTATCATCCAAATGCTGATTGATGAACCCTTTTATGCCCATTTTTTAAGTGGTATAGTAAGAAAAATAACTGATGAGGTTTCAACAGCAGCTGTAGGTTTCAATAACTCAAATGTAACACTTTACGTAAACGAGCATTTTTTTTTAAAGGAACTTACTACTTTTTCTTCAAGAGTTGCCGTTATAAAGCACGAAACGCTACATCTTGTATTTAAACATCTAGTAATGTTAGATTTTAAAAAGTACGATGCTAAACTTTTTAATGTTGCTGCAGACCTAGTTGTAAATCAGTTTATTGGAAAATGGAAATTGCCTTCTTCTGCCGTCACCCTAGCATCATTCCCAGAATTGAATTTATCTAAAAATGAATCTTTAGATTGGTATTATAAAAAAATTCTTTCTTTAAAAAGAAAAATGGATCGTAACAAGAATTCTAAAGATTCACTTACCAACACAAGTTCTCAAACGCTTGAAAATATTATAAATAATGGAAATCACAGTGATCATAGTAAATGGGGCTTTTCTGAATCTGATATAAATTTACAACATGCAGAAAGTGAACTTGATAGAATAATTATACAAACAAAAGAAAGAATTTCTCAAAAGCAATATTCAATGTTGCCATCTGGGATAAGGGATTTGATCAATATCATAATTGAAAAAAGAAATCCAAAAGTTAATTGGAAAAGAGCTCTGAAAATTTTTTCTTCAAGCAGTAGAAGAACGAAAGTTAAATTCACTCTTAAAAGAATTAGTAAAAGATATGGAACAAGACCTGGGGGTAAAATTCAAAGAAGTCAAAAAATAGCGGTAGCCATCGATACATCAGGTTCAATATCTTTAAATGAGTTAAATATGTTTTTTAATGAAGTTCATTCAATGTGGCAAAATGGTGCTGAAATTGAAGTTATAGAGTGTGACGCGGCAGTTCAAAAAATATACGATTATAGAGGTAAATTCCCGAAATTTATTCTTGGGAGAGGAGGAACAAATTTTGACCCTGTTTTTGCACATATAAATAAAAATAGAAATATTTTATATGATGGATGCATATACTTAACTGATGGTTATGCACCTGCACCAGAAATAAAACCGAGATGCAAAGTTTTTTGGGTGGTAACTCCAGAGGGGACGATAGGTTCACATTTAAAATTTGGTAGAGCATTACAAATAAATAATTAATTAAATATGATTTATTTACATAAAAACGGAGTAACCATTGTAGCCGATAAAAAAGCTAAAATAGGACAATCGTACGAGCTTAATGGCGAAAAATATTTGGTAGTGAATAGAAAAATGCTAGAGAGTCTAATGAAGGCTGGCGAGGATGTCACTTAGGTTGTTACTAGTAAAGTAAAAAAATATATACACACTATGATAATGCGAGAAATCATTAACCTGTTATTATTAACTTTTACAAAGAAAATACATAAACCATTAGATAATACCCTTGATAAATAAAATGGTATACATATTAATTTATATTGGAGTAATAGTAGTAGTAATTATAGGAGCGACTCTTTGGGGGAAATTCGACCCTAAAGTTAAAGCTGCAAATGCTGAATATGAGAAATCATTAGAAGGTAAATCCAGCAATAAGAAAACAATACATAGATCACTAGATAATAAAGAAGTTGAGATTATGGATATATCACGAAAACGGACAACTTCAAGTAGAGGTAAATTACACTAATGGAATACAGGATGATGGTACTACTATCTCTTACCACGATAATGGTATTAAAGCGAGACAGGTTATTCTATTAAATGGGAAATTTAATGGCGAATTTTCGGAGTGGCATGAAAATAGTCAGTTAAAAAGAAAAAGTTTTTATGAAGATGGATTAATAACGGGTGTTTACAAGACTTGGGATAGCTTTGGTAATCTAAAAAATAATTTTTTCAAACATAAGTTTAATGAAGACATTTTTTAATAAATAATAAAGATCCGTTCAATAAACTATTTAATAATCAAAGATAAATATGGGAATTTTAGATAAACTTTTTGGTAATTCAAGGAGAAAAAAGGAAGAAGATAAAATAGAAGAGGCTACAGGAGAAAAAATTGATCTAACAGAATTAGAAAAACTAGTTGACTCTGAAGAAAATAAAAATGAATTAGTTTTTGATTTTAACGTGGTTCTTGATGTTCTCAAACTTCATATTGATATGGACCAGGTTTTTGAACAAATTGATAATTATTTGCAAAAATTTAAATCTAATAAACAGCTGGATGAAATTCAACTAGTAGAGATAAGAGAAAAAGACGCACTAATTACCAAGGAATTAAATTTAAAAAAACAAGAAAAATTATTTAATAAAATGATTCTTTTTGTTTCATTTTATCCACAAATATTAAAAGCTTATCTTAATGATTATGCATATAATCAGTTTGAACAAAAGAAATATAATGAAGGTTTAAATTCAGTTGCGCAATCGATAAGTCTTCAAGTTATGGGTTCAAGTGAAACCAATATTAGCGAATCCGATGCAATAACACTAGCAGGTTATTTAGATACATTTTCATTAGGATTATACTTAAAAGGAAATTATGAAGATGCACTAAAAATCTCTAATATATTAATTTCATTATCACCTAATCACAATTATAGTTCGGAGCATCTAACAAACAGAGGAAAATCTAAGTTGAAACTTGATGATAAAGAAGGAGCTAAATCAGATTTTGAAAAGGCACTAGAAAAAGATGAAAATTTTGAAGAAGCTAAAAATTTACTTCAAATTTTAAAACAATCAAATGAAAAAGATGTGGTTTCTAAAAATGATAAAGAAACTTCTATAATACTCGATGATGGGACAGAATTAGTTTTTTCCAAACTAAAAGATAGGAATTTAAAACCAAACAACTATAATCTTAAAGATATTCATCCAAACTTACCTAAAATACTTAAAGGTGCAGAGGCTTCAATAAATAAATATATTTCACAAGATTTAATAAAATCATTTGATAAAATTAAAGAGTGGAGAAATGATATAGCTATTGATCCTGAGACAGAAGAAGAGAGAATAGATTTAGATTTAAGAATGACACATCTATTTGATTCATTGGATGACCTTTATGAAGGAGTAGCGGAAGAATGGGTTTATAGTGAATTAATTGATCTGCAACAAGAGTATTCGGACCTATTGAATGATTATGCATATTTTCTAATAGAAGAAAAAGAATATGATAAAGCTTCATATGAAATAAATAAAGCGATTAATATGTCTTTAATCGGTTTCGATCCAAATAGACCAAGAAGAACCGGATGTATTTCATTGTATTTAAATACATGGGGAGATATAAAGAAAGCAGAAGGTGACTATCAAAGTGCATTATTGTTGTATGATATTAACCTAAGTTTCAAATCTCGAAATAATCATAAACATGAGCATGATGTTGCTCATTTAGGAAACTTTCTTGAAATTATCAGATTATTATATTCTAATAATGAAGAAAATATTTTTTTATGGGAGTACTTGCAAATTTCTACAGCTAGAGTGCGAAATCATATTGGAATTTCAATTAAGGAGGGCCTTGATTTGGTGACAAGTTTTGGAGAGGGAACACATGAACAATATGATTATTTTCACGACAAAAAAAGGTATACAGATTTTATTATTTTACAAGGGAAGGAATTGGAATTTATTTCTTCAAATACTAACGGTTATTTGAAGAATATTCCAAAAACGGAACCTATAGAACTTAGTTTATTAATGAGATTATTAAGTTGTTGGATAAGTTTAGATTTTGATAAAGGCCATACAATTGCAGATATTAAGAGCCTTTCATCAAAAAATACACCATATATCTACTTTAAATTCGAAGGTGAAACTTATCACATTAACGCAGACACAACCTACGGTGGAGTATCTTGTTTTTTAAATAACATTTATAACAAAAATAATTTATCTGAATATTATCCTTGGGAAGAAGCTATAGTGAATTTTAAGATTATCTTGAATAATAGAGGTAAAAAAAATAAAGTTACTAATAATTCAGACAGCAGTCCAATCAAAGGTTTTTATACTTATAAACTATTTAGATAAACACCAAGACTATCTGATAATACTTTAACTGCATAACAAAAAAAGTATTTAAATATTTAAAATGATTGATATTGAAACTAAACTTACAGAAGACGAGACGGTAGAATTATTAATAAAGTTTTTGAAATCTGATGGATATGAAATTCTTGATTATTGTAAAGGACATAAAAGAGGAATTGATATAACAGCAGAAAAGGATAGTAAGAAGTTATTAATTGAAGTTAAAGGTGCAAGAGCTAACCATGACTCTAAAATTAAAAAAAGACCTTATTTTAATTCAGGGCAAATAAAGGATCATTTTGGGAAAGCAATTATAAAGTCATTAGAAGTAAAAACAGATTACCCTGGTTCAACCATAGCCATTGCGCATCCAAACGATGAAATGATTAAAAAACATATCAAAAAATCAGTTAAACACCTTAAAGATCTAGAAATAATTCATTTTTGGGTTTCTAAAGATGGGAATGTCTCTAGAGAATAGTCTCTAATCTTAATAACCTGTGACGAACGATTATCGTTTCCAAGTACCTCCATAAGTATAGTTTGGATTGTCTTTTTTAACGTCTACAAGACACTCTTTACAGACAAATATCCATTCTTTTGGGTTTTTGTATTGTATGCGATACATGGTAGAAAAATCTACTTTACAAACTTCACAATGTTTAATTCGTTGTTTCATAGGTTACTTAAGTCATTAATAACTTAACTTTTAGAACACAATATAACCAGTCTACAGTTATCTTTTTATACCTCCCGAGCAACCTTTGGAGCAACCCTAAAAACCAAAAAACCCGTAAATCATTGTTTATAAATGAGTTACGGGATAATTTTGTGGTACCTCCAGGAATCGAACTTGAGTTTTTTTAAACTTTAATTCGTACACCCATATTTTTACAAGGTTCTCTAAATAATTTCTCTAACACCAATCAATTTAAATCAATCTAAATGCCGCATACATACTGGGTTTATTTTAAATTTGGGGGTTGATTTTAAAAATAATTTTATGTATATTTTTAAAAACGAAAACATCAAAATCATTTAAGGCAATGAATAATAACTCTCATAATCGCATAAACCTAAATCAAGTCGGTCAATACATAAACCGAAAGGACAACCGTTCGATCAAAAAGTGGCTTAAAGATCATCAAATTCCTATCCATAAAGATGGAAGGAAATATGTTTTTCGGATACAGGTCGAACAAGAGGTCTGGAGACCATTTGCCGAAGACTTAGTAAATAAGTATCCAAATTCATGGCAACCTCGTTTAGATTCAATCTATGGTGACCAAAAAGAACTACATCAACTCCTCTACCATGATTGTTTAGAATTCGATACTGGATTTGTGCCTTACCAATTTAATCTGGACATTAGCTCTAATAAGAAGCATGAATCCATCTTTCAAGAACTTTATCAATAATGAAATTACCTAATAATTCACATTCGGGAATCAAAATCTACTGTAAAAAATGTAGACAAAATAACACGGGTTGTCGTCACAACGACCACCAGGTGTTTCGAATGTGCTTTATTGACAGAGTTACTGGTAAACACCGAAGTAAACTCCTAAAATCAAAAGTATATGCTGATGCTGTAGTTGAAGGTTTTGAATTTAGACGGAGAATAGAAAATGGTGTGGAGGAAACGGTTCCTGATCGAATGAAAATGAATATTGCTGAAGCACTTGTTTATTTTGATCAATATCTAAAGGGAGATACACAATATGCACATTTAAAAAAAGAGGTTTCAGATAAACATCGTAAGGAGTTAATTAAGTATTGTACGCTTTTTGCTAAATCTTTGAAAAACAACCACAATCTTAGAAAGATGAAACCGGGGGATGTCAAAAATAATGATGTTTCTATTTTCTACAGACAATTGGAGATTAAATACCCTCACCCCAAAACTTTCAACAAAGTTTTAACGTGTATAACTTCATTCTATAAGTTCTTGATCGAAATCGAAGAGTTAGACATCAAGAATCCATTTAAAAATTGTATTCGAAAACAAGTGATTAAAGGTGATAATCTAATTTTAACAAAAGATGAATTTCAGAGAATTATAGCAGCGGTAGAATCAAAGTCATCGTTTCAACACACAAGAACCAATGGAAGAAGAGATTATGTGTATGAAACTTGGATGGTTAATGCATTTAAACTCTTTCTACTTGTTGGTGGACGTAGAGAGGAAGTACTCAGTCTAAAATGGAGTGATATTATCCAAGGCAATAACGGAGTGCTATTTTTTCAATTTAGAAACCTGAAGGTTGAACGATTAGGGAATAAGAATACTCCAAAGAAGTACTCCCCTATTAATGAGGATCTAATGAAACTTTTAAGAGAAATGGGGTATGATCAAATGAAAGGTAAAAATGTCAAACTCATCGATCCTGAGAATAAGTATACAATTAATACCATCATGGAGAAAGTTTCTCGATCGTTCACCCATTTTAGAAAATCTGCAGGTATTGAAACTCCATTTACTCTAAAACATCTGAGAAAAACATACCTTACTTGGGTATTTCACACCATGGGAAGTGATACCAGATTATTGTCATCTCACACTTCAATGAAGGTATTAGAAAACCACTACATCAATCCACTTTTATTAAACGTTGAAGAAGAGAAACTAATGAAGGTTAAAGTCTTTGGATAATTCGTATTTTATCTAACA
>Ga0209119_1001487_pt1 | contig 22875 bp, 26 predicted proteins | sample COG_03_FD_184747 | JGI IMG/M metagenome (GOLD analysis project Ga0209119, IMG submission 184747) | Pelagic Microbial community sample from North Sea - COGITO 998_met_03 (SPAdes) (version 2) | ecosystem: Environmental > Aquatic > Marine > Neritic zone/Coastal water | place: Helgoland, sampling... | reverse complement strand
GTGCTACCCCGGCTTCTTTTGAGCCGAGCATCGACTATGTAGTCACCAAGATCCCGCGCTTTGCCTTCGAGAAGTTCGAGCAGGCGAGCACAGCACTGACCACACAGATGAAATCTGTGGGTGAGGTTATGGCGATTGGCCGCACTTTCCAAGAATCCATGCAGAAAGCACTGCGTGGCCTTGAAGTTGGCGTTGCCGGTTTCGATCCAATCCTTACCTCAGAAATTGAAAATCCGATGGCCCAAATACACCGCGAGTTGGCTGTCGCCGGCCCGGATCGTATTTGGTATGTGGGTGAAGCATTCCGTCACGGCATGAGCCGCGAAGAGATTTTTGACCTGACCAAGATCGATCACTGGTTCCTAGTGCAGATTGAAGACCTAATTAAAGACGAACTGGCGCTGGCTCAGACAAGCTTGAGCGATCTGGATCAAAACAGCCTCTATCGCTTAAAGCGCAAAGGTTTTGCTGATCGCCGTCTGGCAGATATTTTAGGCTGTGCTGAAAGCGCTGTGCGTCAGTTGCGCAACGACTTGGATATTCATCCGGTCTACAAGCGCGTCGATACCTGTGCCGCGGAATTCTCTACAGATACCGCTTATATGTACTCTACCTACGAGGACGAGTGCGAAGCGCGCCCCAATGATAAGGATAAAATCCTTGTTCTTGGCGGTGGTCCCAACCGTATTGGTCAGGGTATCGAGTTTGATTACTGCTGTGTTCACGCCGCTCTGGCAATGCGTGACGATGGCTATGAAACCATTATGGTTAACTGTAACCCAGAGACTGTATCCACGGATTATGACACTTCAGATCGCCTGTTCTTTGAGCCGGTCACCCTTGAAGATGTTCTCGAAATCGTGCGTATCGAAAAGCCTAAAGGCGTGATTGTGCAGTTTGGTGGCCAGACGCCACTAAAACTTGCCCGTGCCCTTGAAGCCGCCGGTGTACCCATTGTTGGTACCACCCCAGATGCGATTGACCGCGCCGAAGATCGCGAGCGCTTCCAGCAAATGATCGACAAGCTCGGTCTGTTACAGCCACGCAACGCCACCGCAAGAAGTGCTGAGCAGGCAGTTGAGCTGGCTAAAGAAATTGGTTATCCCTTAGTAGTTCGACCCTCCTATGTTCTCGGTGGTCGCGCCATGGAAATCGTCTACAAAGAAGACGAACTGCGCCACTATATGAAGACCGCTGTTCAGGTATCTGATGACTCCCCGGTACTTCTCGACTTCTTCCTGCCGAATGCGATTGAGATTGATGTCGATGCGGTCAGTGATGGCAAGCAGGTAGTGATCGGCGCGATTATGCAGCATATCGAGCAAGCCGGTATTCACTCTGGTGACTCGGCTTGTTCACTGCCGCCCTACAGCCTCAGTGAAGAAATTCAGAATGATATGCGCGAAGTGTGCAGAAAGATGGCGCTGGAGCTGGGTGTGCGCGGTCTGATGAATGTGCAGTTGGCACTTCAGGATGGCGATATCTATGTTATCGAAGTCAATCCACGAGCTTCGCGAACAGTTCCCTTTGTCTCCAAGTGCATTGGCACATCGCTGGCGAAAATTGCCGCCCGCTGCATGGTTGGCCAGACGCTTGAGTCACAGGGCTTTACCCGTGAAATTATTCCGCCGTACTACAGTGTTAAGGAAGCGGTATTCCCATTCAATAAATTCCCCGGCATTGACCCGATTCTTGGGCCAGAGATGAAATCTACCGGTGAAGTAATGGGTGTGGGTACTACCTTTGCTGAAGCCTATGGCAAAGCAGAACTGGGTGCTAGTGACGAAATTCCTTCAAGTGGCACAGCCTTTGTCAGTGTGCGTGAGCGCGATAAAGATCAGGTTCCCGAGTTGGCTAAGCAGCTCTCGGATCTCGGCTTTAAGCTTGTGGCTACCAAAGGTACGGCAAAGATTATCGAACAGGCTGGTGTGCCTGTAACCCTGGTCAACAAGGTTCAGGAAGGTCGCCCGCATATTGTCGATATGATCAAGAGCGACAAAATTGATTTGATTATCAATACTACGGAAGGGCGTCAGGCGATTTCAGATTCCTCTGCCATCCGTTCCAGTGCAGAGCAGCACAGAGTTTATTACACTACTACTATGGCTGGTGGCGGCGCAGTTTGTCAGGCGTTGAGCTATCAGGGTGATACTGCGGTGCGACGTATCCAAACTCTGCATCAGGAGATAGTGTAATGCAAAAGACGCCAATGACGGTTGAAGGTGAAGTTGCTCTGCGCGATGAGCTGCAACATCTGGTTAAAGTGGTTCGACCAACCATTATCAATGATATTGCCACTGCCCGTGAGCACGGCGATCTCAAAGAGAATGCCGAGTACCACGCAGCTCGCGAACAGCAGAGCTTTGCCGAGGGCCGTATTCAGGAAATCGAGAGCAAACTGTCGAATATTCAGGTTATCGATATCAACAAAGTGCCTCAAGGTGACAAAGTGATATTCGGTTCTACCGCGACTATTATCAATCTTGAAGCTGATCAGACGGTCACCTATAAAATTGTCGGCGACGACGAGGCGGACGTTAAGCAGGGTAAGATTTCCTACCAGTCGCCGATCGCCCGAGCGCTAATGGGTAAAGAGATTGGTGAGGTTGTGGTGGTTAAAGCCCCCAGTGGCGATATTGAGTATGAAATCGATAACGTTGAGTTTGTATAGTAAGGTTTGTCGTCTAGTGATCTAATAGAAGGTATCACCCAATACGCTTTTAAAGTGTTAGTGATGATGGATACTTAATGATTGGGTGTTAATTATTCGCCTAATTAGTAATTAGTAAATTACATCGATTTAGATTTTGTATAAAGGGAATATAAACCTTTTAGGCAGCAAGGCGATAGAATTGATGAGGATGACTTATTATACATATTAATTTTTGCCGTTTTCCCCCATATAAGTGCTTATTTTTCAGAATGTAGATTGCATAAAAAACTGCTCCGAATTCAGATGAAATCTGAATATTTTTTTATAGAATACGTACAGTTAGTGCCGACGAAAAGCGTCAGGCGCTGCGGTACCCTGTCTGCAGGTTAATAAATCTATTCAAATCTGCATAAATCATCTTGACGTAGTATAATGTCTCTCGCATTCATTCGATGAACGCGGATGGTTTATCTTTTGCATCCTACTAGTGGTTTTGTATTAAATCCCTGCGGTAGCCTGCCTGTAACAAACTGCTTCAATTCAAATGTGGGCGTATGCCTGATCAAGACATTCAATTTAAAGCGCTAAAGTTACTTGAAAAAACCCCCCACCTGACTCAGCGCGAGCTCTCTGAAGAGCTAGGCGTTAGTTTGGGCAAGGTCCATTATGTTGTGAAGGCCCTCGTTAATATGGGCCTGGTGAAGATGGATAACTTTCGCCGCAGCGATAACAAGTTAGGTTGCGCCTACCTTCTTACTGCAAAAGGTATTTCCGAGAAGGCTGATGTTACGGTTCGCTTTTTGGCGCGCAAGCAGTGTGAGTATGACGCGCTTCGTGGCGAGATTGAGCAGTTGAGGGCTGAGTTGGGCGAGGGGCCTGCGGATCTTGGGGTTCGATAATGGCTTTTATCAATTACAGTAAGAGCTTGCGCTATATAAAAGCTTAATTATGTTTCATATGGTTGACATACCTGCATATATGTATATTATATGAAACATTATGAAGAAAAAAATAGAAAAAATATCAGATAACGCGGTTGGTCAGCTCGCCGATATTGGGCAGTTGATAATGCAGCACCGTAAGTCATTCAAGATTACGGCAAATGCAGCCGCCGAGACAGCGGGCATATCTCGGGTGACACTGCATCGTATTGAGAAGGGTGAGTCCACCGTGAGCATGGGTGCCTACTTAAATGTAATCAGCGCTCTAGATTTGAATCTGCACCTCTCTGCAAAAACTGATAAAGGGAATACAGCTAATGCAGGCAGCGCCGGCAAGCTGCCGATTCGGCTATCGCTCTCAGACTACCCCCAGTTAAAAGAGCTGGCATGGCATGTGCAGGGGGTCGATGAGCTATCTCTTGTTGAGGCTCACTCAATCTATGAACGTAATAAGCGCTTCTTGGATACCGAAAATCTAAGTGACAGTGAGCAGGAGCTTATCGAGCTGCTTGGCGTTGCGTTTGAGGGAGTGGCGTCTTGATATTTAGCCGTTCACATCACCAACGAATAGCCAAAGTACTTGAGTCGCTCAATGGGGATTTACTCAAGGCGCATAACTGCCTATTTTCTGGGGGCACTGCAATAGCGCTGCGATACGGTGAGTACCGTGAATCGGTTGATATAGATTTTTTGGTGTCGGACTTGGCCTCATATCGACATCTGCGGAATCTAGTCCGTGAGCAGGGCTTTCAAGCGCTAATGAGAAGTATCGATGCCGGACAGCTTCAAGCGTCGGATATTCGTAGTGACCAGTACGGTATCCGAACCAAAGTGTTTGTCCAAGGAAAGCCGATTAAGTTTGAGATTGTCCTTGAGGGGCGGATTGCGCTAGCAAAACCAAGAAAGAAAGATAGCATTGCACGGGTCGCCACCTTAACTAGGTTAGATATGGCTGCAAGTAAGCTACTCGCGAATTCTGATCGAGGCCTGGATATGGGAATGCATTGCAGGGATGTAATAGACCTTGCCATGCTTAATCTTAGCAAGACCGAATTTTTTGAGGCGGCCACAAAATCTAAACAAGCCTATGGTGAGGCCATCTTAAAAGATCTTACCAAGGTGATTGATAGGTTAGGTGAGGAGAATGGTCTGCTTGAGCGTTGCATGAAGGCTATGGATATTTCAGTCCCTCGGGCGCTTCTTTGGCAGAATATTAGTAAAGTGAAAAGCTTTATAGCGGATGGAGTGCCTAGGTAATGATAAAGGCTCTTATCAGATACTAGAAAAAAACATCTGATTATAGATCCGTATGCTTTTAGAGAGTACTTAGAAAAACTTGTATGATGTCTAAGAGTTTGTGTTTAGTTTACTATGATAAGTTTACTTTAGGCGCGTGAATAATTAGCCTTGATAAGGGTGAGATCTGCTGGGGGGGAATTCAATAGCAAAAAATCCTAAAAAATGGTGTGGCAAAGAATTGCGCTTGCTAAGACGGGTCTACTCCAAGAGGCTTTAAAATTTTTCTAGCTTTGAGTAGTTTGGGCCCGTTTAACTCAATAGGACGGTTACTAGAACCTTCAATGCTCTAGATGTGATTCTTAGCGATCTAAGATTAAGCCTTTTTAAAAAAGATTTTGAAATTAGTTTATGTTTGCAATAAAGAAGTTTCTCTTTGAGTGTGATCAGGGCAAACTTAAACTAAGACTGGATAATTAATTACTAACGAATTATCTGTCAGTTCAGTAATGATGAAAGGCTCCTTTTATAAAAAGCCTAAGTTGCTCTTGAATCTTTACGTACCCTCAAAGTAATTCGTTATGGGTTATTCTTTTGATACTGAGTGAAAGCGATTAGTTTAAACGCTTGTGTCATAAAATGAAGAGATGAAAGCATATGAAAAAGATAATGCCAACAGTTAATCAAAGTATGCTTCTGTCTTTGTCGAGTAATGTTATTGGGCAGTTTTTGATGTATCTAGGCGTTATTTTGTTAGCTAGAACTTTTAATCCTGCAGAATTTGGTGAATTTCGATACCTTTTTAACGTATGCGCGATCATAAACTTAATAGTTCTATTGGGTCGTGATGCATTTATGGTGAAAGAAAGGCAAGCTCACGATAAAGTTAATGATGTTTACGCCAACGAATTTTTCTCAGGCATTACAAATATACATGTAGTTCTTTTTTTCTCAATATTAGTGCTTTTTATATTAGAATTTACAGGTTTTTCGGTCGACATAGAAAAATATCTTGTATGCATCCTAATGGTGAGTTTGTGGAGTTTAGCAAATCTAACAATTGCAGCCTTAAAAATTGAAAGTAAGATTTTGGCCACCCAATTTCTGTCTAACTTCGTACAAAGATTTTTAAGGTTTCTGTTCTTTGTATTAGTTTTTTTATATTTTAAAGATAAAATCATTAGCGCTTATTATGCAATGCTGTTAAGTCAAGTTATCTTCGTTTTAATTCTCATTGCATGTTTGAATCCCAGCACGATTAAGTTGTTGATAAATACAAGCTTGAAAAAATTTGACTATTGGAAGAATTTTCACGCAAGTGTAAGTTTATTCTCAACAACTATTGTTATTGTTCTTGCCTTAAAGATTGATCTTTTAGTGCTTGGTTTAATTTCTAGTTGGGAAAAAGTTGCCATTTATGAAATAGTTTTGATGATTGGTATGGTGGTTCTGTTGCCACAGATGGCATCTCATAAGATAACTGAGATTAATTATATTAATTCTGAACATAATAATAATTTAAGGACCGATGCCGTTGACAAGGCCGTGATGTACTCTATTATTCCGTTGACCTTAATCATAGTGTTTTCAGATCAAATTCTGAATGTTTTCGGATCAAATTATATTTCCGGTAGTGGCGTTTTAATTATGTTATCGCTAGGTTATTTTATAACGACGTTTCTAGGATCTCCCTTTGAGACAATGATGATGAATGGCTTCGCAAAAATTAGTACGCGCATATTGAGTATTCAAATCCTTGCTACTACTATTTTAATAATTACTTTATTTGATTTTCTGGATCTATACGGTGTTACGTTATCTATAATTTCATCTCTTGTTATTGGAAAAATCATTGCAAGGAAATATTGTGAAAGGTTGGGCCTTTTTATAAACAACATCAACTTCAAGCTTTTTTTAATTTCAGTAGTGCCTCTTTGCATTTCTGGACTAATGTCTTTGATGATATGAAACAATCATAATGAGAGTTCGATATCCTTATATATATGACGTTTTTAGCCTCTTGTTGTACTTTGCGGCTTTTATATTTGTAGATATTTTATCAAAACCCATATCGATCGCATTGCTTGGATATATTATCACTCAATATCTCGTTCTTTTTAATCGGTTTTGGCACAATCAGTTAACGCTGATTTATCTCTTTTTCTCTTTTACATATATCGCGTATATACAGCTTTATTATTATTTTGAAATTCCATATCATTATTTGCTGGAGACACAATCACTAATAAATACTAATACAGTTTTAATCTTACATACAATTTTTACTACATTAATTTTTCTGGGCCAAAGCGAAGGTTTTCAAAATTTTAGAAATATTCAGCCAAGAAAATCACCTCCGATTTTTTTTACCAATATCTTAATCCTTTTAATAATGCTTCCAATTTCCGTGGTTTTAAGTCCACCAGAGCTTGGCCAAAATTACTCAGGCGAAGTGCAATCTTCTGTTTGGATTGAATACTGTATTGTGTTTATGCTCGTGGCTGGCTTATATGCATTTACACCACTTGAAAAAAAGATTTTGTTTGCCGTTCTTATGGTCTATCTCTTATTGCCAATACTTTATGATAGAAGGCTTCAGTTTATCATGTATGTCTTAGTTATTTTTGCATTGTATTTAAATGGACGATTTTCAAATAGATTTATTTTTCTAGGTTTGGTGGGGTGCTTTGTGCTTATTCGTTGGTATGCGAGCGTTCGAATGGGTAGTGGTTTAAGCGTATTGGCCTCGATTGTGTCAGTCGATGATAAGGGTGTGATGGGTAACAACCAGGGTGGAGTTTTTGTAGCCTCGACAGTGTATATTCAACTGATAAAAGATGGTGTTTTTGATGCTGTATTTGCTGTTAAATCTCTTTTTGGGGTGCTCCTCTCATTTATGTTACCTGCTTCGCTCAATTTTACAGAAACCTATATAAATCTTTCGGCTCTGAATTACAGGGCTCTGCCCGGAAATGGTGGTTTTCCAGGAGTCTACTTTTATTTATGGGGAGGAATTTTTGGTTGTTTGTTGGGTGGTCTTTTGTTTCGTCATCTTTTAATCGGGACTGGTGGTCGTCTAGCAATAGCAACGTCGCTGTTATTGTTTGTTACCTTTCCCAAGTGGCATTCATACAGCCTTTTAATTACAGTAAAATTAGGGGTTTGGTTAATGATATTCATGGCATTGTTTGATAGTCTATATAGATTATCCCAGCGTGGTTCTCGTGATGCAGAATAAGAAAATTCTTTTTGTTGGATTTTATGACGATTTCGCGAGACTCTATCATGGTGTAGCCCATGAACTTGATTTTGACTGCTACTTTGTGTTTCAAAATTTAAGTGGATTTCTTTACTCTATTCTAAGAAACTTTTTCGCTACATATCTTTTTTTTTCGCCAGTCCACCTGATTTCAAAAAGGAAAGCTAATGCATTACCAGCGTTAGGTGATGAAGAGATAATGTATATCCTCGAGTATGGTCAAATTGATTCAAAATTCAGAAGATTTATTGTAAGGAAATTATACTACTTCTGGTATCGTAAGCTTTTGCGTTTAAATATTAATACAATCCTTATAGCTGGCGACTCTAGGCCAATTTCGCGGTTATTTAAAGTAATTGGCCAACTTCAAGGTTGCAATATACATTTTTTTGAACAAGGACCGCAAAATACTACTATTTTAGATGACACTGGTGTTAATTCAAATTCCTCATTTAGGGAATGTAATCGAAGCAGTTATTTTTTTCGAGAAAAATATACGAGAGAATATCAGCAGAGTTATTCTAGAAACCTAATGTATAGGTCATTAGACTATCTCTTTGATCTGTTCATTGTCTCAATTTTTTTTCCAATTTTCTCCGAGAGAAACCTTCAGAGATGGTTGCGGACAATCATTACAAAGAAAAAAACTAAAAAGTATAATTTTGAAAATTTTGATTATTCAAAAAAATATGTACTGCTGATATTACAGGTGCCAGAGGATGCTAATATGGTCCTGCATAGTCCTCATTTTAGCTCTTTTTATGAGATGGTTTACGCTGTTCATGCTGTCCTTCCTAGCGACTTTAAATTATTAATTCGTGAACATCCTCTGTACAAATATGGCTATGAATCGCGCTTATATTCACTAATCCAAAGTGTGCCAAATATATTTTTGGACTCGCAGGCATCTCTTGAAAAACAAATAACCCAGGCAAGTTTAGTAGTTGTAAATAACTCAACGGTTGGCTTTGAAGCTTTATGTCTCAAAAGTAGATTGTTGGTGTTGGGTGATTCATACTACGATCAATACAAATATTTAAAAAAGTTGAGTAATTACAATAATTTAGGTAAGGATATGGAAGATGCATTAGTTATAGAAATCAATCATGATGAATCAGACAGTTACATTGCTTGGTGCTTTTCGAAAAACTTCATCAAAGGGCATTATAGAAACAACGACATCACTTGTTTATGCAAGCGAATATCGAGTAAATTATGAATTACCTTTTAAAGGCTTGGTGGATTGTCAAGACTTTTGTTTCGTTTAGTATCTACCGTAACATTGGAAAGCTCACCTATATAGCTAATCCGGTTTTTTTATCAGGTAAGTCAAGGATGATCTTTGGCGACAAGGTAAGAATATTTCCTGGAGCGAGAATTGAGGTGATGAAAGGAGCTATTTTACGCATTGATAGCGGTGTTTCTATCGGTCCAAATGTGAATATTACTGTTGCGAAAAATGTTCGAATAAGGAAAGGGACCACTTTGTCGGCGAATGTCTTTATTACCGATATGGACCATGATATTTCTATTAAAAATACATCTGTTATGGAAACTAATAATATTCTATCTTCAGGAACCAGTATTGGCTCATATTGTTTTGTCGGAGCTGGTGTCGTAATTCTTGCCGGATCTCAAGTTGATGACAATGTTGTAATTGGTGCAAACTCTGTTGTAAGAGGACATCTAAATAATGCATCGATTTATGCTGGTTCGCCAGCCCGTTTGTTAAGGCCACGGTTTGATATATAGTATTCAATACCTCAGATTCTTTGCAGCATTTCTGGTGCTGATGTATCATATTTACGCTCTCAATAGTCGATACTTCCAAAGCATTCCCTTTCCTGACTTCTTTTCAGCAGGTACTTTTGGCGTTGATATTTTTTTTATATTGAGCGGTTACGTTATGGCTTTAATTTCACATAATGCGTCACCAGGGTATTCAAGTGTGCGTTCGTTTGTTTTTAAAAGAGGCCTTCGCGTGTATCCAATTTATTGGATGTATACACTTTTAGTCCTTATAGCCTACTTTGTCTATCCCGATGGAGTTAATTCCTCCTATGTCGCAAGCCCTTCTGTTATAAAATCTTTTTTACTCTTACCAGATATTTCAAATCCATTACTCAGTGTTGGATGGACTTTGATTTATGAGGTTTATTTTTACTGCCTAATGGCATTATTGCTGTTTTTTAAAATTGAGACTCGCAATATCTTTCTGATGATCTTATTTGTATTTCTAATTTTTTATAACTTTTTTTTATATATAAGCACTGATCCGATTAACCCATTTGAAAAATATTATTTAGGTCCCCTTGTATGTGAATTTATTTTGGGATACTGGTTATTCTTTCAGCGTGTAAAGTTTTCTTCGTTGATAAATCTAATAATCATGGCGTCGAGTTTCTTGTTCGTGCTGTCAACAAGTTATTGGGTCGATATTGATAGTAACTTCAAACGGCTTTTTTTATTTGGTCTCCCCTCAGCACTATTTGTGTATTCGTTTTTGTCATTTTGTGAAGGAAGAAGGAAGTTTCGGGTCATTGCTTTATTAGGTGATATATCTTTTTCAACGTATTTATCACATATTTTTGTTCTAAATGTTATCGGGTTAGGTTTTGTTTTCTTTAAAATTGAAGGAATATCTGGATCAGTTCTATGTTTGTTTTTATCAATTTTTACTGTGTATGCTTGGTCATTTATATCGTATTTTTTTATAGAAAAAAAGGTGATGTTGTTTGTTAGAAAATAAAATATTGGTTTCGATTGTGATTCACAATCAATCATTGATGGTAGAGCCGTTGATTGATGAGTTGCTCCATCTCACCACATCGCTTAATCTTAAGATCATATTACGGGTTAATACACGTGAAGATATAGCAAACCTTTATAGGTTTTTTTCAAATCCTAGCTTGATAGTAGTTTATAATTTTGAATTAGCGGGTTATGGCAGTAATCATAACCGTAATTTCGAAATAGAGCCTTGCGACTATTTTTTGGTTTTAAATCCGGATATTCGGCTGATAGATACAAATTTTAATGACTTGCTCAGGCACTTTAAATCGAGTGAGGTTGGAGTAGTTGCTCCAAAGGTTGTTACTAATGACTTGGTTTTAGAGGATTCTGTAAGGGTATTTCCATCTGTTTACGCTTTATTTAAAAGATATTTATTCAGTCAGGGTATTGAGGCCGATCGATACAGACTTATGAGGTCTAAAATAGACTGGTGTGCGGGCATGTTTATGGTCTTCTCCTCAAATTGTTATCGTCTTGTTAACGGCTTCGATACTAAGTATTTTATGTATCTTGAGGATGCTGATATATGCTTGAGACTGAGGTATCTGAATGGAAAGAGGGTCATGTATGATGACTCCTTCAGTTGTGTGCATAACGCTCAGAGGGCATCGAGGTCTTTTTTCAAAAAAGCCTTTCTGTGGCATGCTAGTAGTTTACTTAAATTCCAGTTTACTTATATTCGTTTAAAATTCTTTAAGGGATTAAAATGAAAGTACTTGTTACAGGAGGGGCGGGGTTTATTGGTAATACTGTAATTCGAGCTATTATTAACGGAACTAATATGTCTGCCGTTAACGTTGATAAGCTATCATATGCAGGTAACCTTGATTCATTGTTAGATGTCGCTAGCTCTTTAAGATACACACATGAACAAGTGAATATTTGTGAAGCAAAGGCTCTAGAGAGAGTATTTCAACAGCAAAAACCTGACTGTGTAATGCATCTAGCGGCTGAAAGTCATGTCGATCGCTCAATTGATGGCCCAGCTGATTTTATTGATACCAATATTGTGGGTACTTTCAATCTTCTTGAGGCAGCGCGCCATTATTATGAAAGTCTTGAAGAAGATAAAAGAAAACAATTTCGTTTTCATCATATTTCCACTGATGAGGTTTTTGGTGATTTGGCAGGTACGGATGATTTGTTTACTGAGGAAACTCCCTATTCTCCATCATCTCCCTATTCTGCTAGTAAGGCTGCCTCGGATCATCTTGTTCGAGCCTGGGGCCGCACATACGGCTTGCCGGTAATTATCACCAATTGCTCTAATAATTATGGTCCATATCATTTTCCTGAAAAGCTTATTCCTCACGTTATTTTGAATGCGATACATGGTAAGCCTTTGCCTATTTATGGTGATGGCTCGCAGATACGCGATTGGTTATATGTGGAAGATCATGCTAAAGCACTTATCAAGGTCGTTACAGAAGGCGAAATTGGTGGAACCTATAATATTGGTGGGCACAACGAAAAAACCAATCTTGAGGTAGTTGAAGCTATCTGTGAGTTGCTGGAAGAGCTTGCGCCAGAGAAACCAGCAGGTGTGAAAAATTATCGTGATTTAATAACATTTGTTAAAGATCGCCCAGGTCATGATGTGCGTTATGCCATAGACGCTTCAAAAATTGAGCGTGAATTGGGTTGGGTGCCAGAGGAAACATTTGACACTGGTTTGCGCAAGACTGTTAAGTGGTATTTGGATAATCGCCAGTGGTGGGAGAGAGTGCTTTCGGGTGCCTACCGTCTTGAGCGTTTAGGAGAATAATATGACCACAAATTACAAAGGAATTGTATTGGCGGGTGGTTCAGGAACGCGCCTTCATCCAATCACCAAAGGTGTTTCCAAGCAGTTATTGCCTGTCTACGATAAGCCAATGATCTATTACCCAATTTCTGTATTAATGCTTGCGGGTATTAAAGAAATCTTGGTTATTTCCACCCCTGAAGATATGGCAGGTTATCAACGTTTATTGGGCGATGGCTCTGATTTTGGTGTTGAAATTGATTATGCCATTCAGCCAAGCCCCGATGGCCTAGCTCAGGCCTTTTTAATTGGTGAAGATTTTATTGGCGATGGTAATGTCGCACTAGTGCTTGGTGATAATATTTTTTACGGTCAAAATTTTACCGGAAATTTAAAAGCTGCGACTTCAAAAGAAAATGGTGCAACTATTTTTGGGTATCATGTAAAAGACCCTGAGCGATTTGGTGTGGTTGATTTTGATACTAATGGCAAAGTTATCTCAATTGAGGAAAAGCCAAAGACTCCTAAATCAAATTTCGCGGTAACAGGGTTATATTTTTACGACAATGATGTGATTGAAATTGCAAAAGCTATAAAGCCTTCTGCCCGAGGCGAACTAGAGATTACTGATATTAATAATGCCTATCAAAATAGAGGGGATCTAACAGTTGAGCTCTTAAGTCGAGGTTTTGCTTGGCTTGATACGGGCACTCATGACTCCTTAATTGAGGCTGGCCAATTTATACACACGGTTGAGCATCGCCAAGGCTTAAAGGTTGCTTGCTTGGAAGAAATTGCTTTTCATCAGGGGTGGATAACTAAAGATACTCTGTTACAGCAAGCTGACGCACTTAAAAAGACTAATTATGGCGAATATTTAGCCAAGGTTGCGGGTGGCTACAAATGAATGTAATCAAAACCAAATTAAAAGACTGCGTGATTATTGAACCTAAAGTGTTTGGTGATGAGCGCGGTTTTTTTCTGGAAACATTTCAAGCCGATAGATATGCAGATCTTGCGGGTATCACCTTGCCCTTTGTTCAGGATAATCACTCACGCTCATCAAAAGGTGTATTGCGCGGGCTGCACTTCCAAAAAACTAAACCCCAGGGAAAATTGGTTAGGGTAGTTAGAGGTGAGGTTTATGATGTTGCTGTGGACATACGCCAAGGCTCGCCAACATACGGCCGATGGGAAGCGGTTATTCTTTCGGAAGAAAATAAAACTCAATTTTGGGTGCCACCAGGATTTGCACACGGTTTTGTAGTGCTCTCAGAAACAGCAGATTTTGAATATAAGTGTACTGACTATTACGATTCCTCTGATGAGGGCAGTCTGTTTTGGAATGACCCTGATCTAAATATTCCTTGGCCAATTGATAACCCTAAGTTATCAGATAAAGATGCAAATGCTCCGTTATTGGCTGATCTAAAAAAATGAAAATTCTAGTTTTAGGTTGTAAAGGCCAGCTTGGCAGATGCCTAAATGACCAACTTATAAATACAGATCATGAAGTTATTTACACTTCACGTGAGCAAATAGATATTGCCGACTTTGAGCAAACCACAAACCAAATCCTAAAAACTTGTCCTGATCTAATCATTAATGCGACTGCTTACACAGCGGTTGATAAGGCTGAAGCAGATCAAAAAACTGCTAACCTAATAAATCATCTCGCAGTTAAAAATATTGCTGATATTTGCAGCCAGCAGGGTTGCTGGTTGATTCATGTTTCAACGGACTATGTATTTGATGGTAACGCAAGAATCCCTTATAAAGAGAATGATGAGACCAATCCTCAGGGTGTGTATGGAGAAACAAAGCTTAAGGGTGAGTTAGCGATTCAAGCTTCTGGCTGTAAACATATAATTCTCAGGACAGCTTGGGTATTTAGTGAGTATGGCAATAATTTCTTAAAAACTATGCTGCGTCTTGGGGCGGAGCGCGATGAGATGAGCATTGTTGGAGATCAAGTTGGTTGTCCTACGTATGCTAAAGATATTGCCAATGCAATTATTGAAATAATTCCCCAGCTAGCTACACAAAAAAAATCTGGCATTTATCATTATTGTGGCAATCATAGTTGCTCATGGTATGAGTTTGCAAAAGCGATATTTGAAGCCTCAAATTTTCTAGGTAATAAGGTACCTAAGCAACTAAATTCCATAAAAACGTCTGAATATCCCACACCAGCTTTGCGACCAACTTATTCAGTTCTAGATTGTTCTAAAATAAGTCGTGATTTTAAGATTACTCAACCGAAAGGCTTTTGTGAAATAGAGAAGATAATTCATGGAAACATCATATTCTGAAATTAAACAAGTTTTTGAAAGTTTTATCGGGAAATTAAAATAACAATTTATTCAATTTTATATTGGAAGGCTAGATAGGTAATAGATGAAAATAAACAACATCAAAATATCAAATGAGATACCGTTTGTATTATTTGGGGGAATTAATGTTTTAGAAACAAAAGAATTGACTTTGTCTGTCTGCGAAAAGTTTATTAAGGATACCCAAAGTTTGGGAATTCGGTTTGTGTTTAAAGCCTCCTTTGATAAAGCTAACAGGTCATCAATAAACTCATACAGGGGTGTAGGTCTCGATCAGGGTTTAGAGATATTTTCTGCTGTAAAAAATGAATTTGGTGTCCCAATAATCACTGATGTCCATGAAATTGATCAGGTAAAACCTGTTGCTGAAATTGTAGATGTAATACAGATACCTGCCTTTTTAGCAAGGCAGACTGACTTAGTAGTTGAAATAGCAAAAGCAGGCAGACCAATAAATATTAAAAAGCCACAATTTATGAGTCCTAGTCAGATGAAGAACATTGTTCATAAATGCATGGAAGCCGGTAATTCTGATGTAATCTTATGCGAGCGTGGAAGCAATTTTGGATACGATAACTTAGTAGTTGATATGCTTGGTTTTCAGGTTATGAAAGAGACTACTAATAATGCGCCAATAATTTTCGATGTAACACATAGTTTACAATGCCGAGATCCAATGGGCGAAGCCTCAGGGGGGCGAAGAAATCAACTTGTTCAGCTTGCTAGATCAGGTATGGCAACTGGCTTAGCAGGGTTATTCTTGGAAGCACACCCTGATCCTAGCAAAGCCCGCTGTGATGGTCCTAGCGCATTACCACTTCATCAGCTTAAGCCCGTTCTTGAGCAGGTCAAAGCTATTGATGACACGGTCAAATCATTGCCTAAATTAGAAATTGCATAATGATCAATACTGCTCAAATTCGGCTGGTACTATTCGATGTTGACGGTGTTCTAACTGATGGTTCCCTTTTTATTGGCTCTGATGGGGAAATCTGCAAGCCTTTTAATGCAAGGGATGGCGTTGCGGTTGCGTTACTAAAAAAGCATAAAATTATGGTTGGCGTCATATCTGGAAAAGCAAGTAAGGCATTGGACTATAGAATCAGGCAGTTAAATTTCGACTTTGCAATCACCGGATGTAACGACAAATTAAATGCATTAAATGAAATAATGGAATCTTCAAGTCTTAATCCCAGTCAAATTGCGTTTGTTGGCGATGATATTATTGATATCCCCATCATGAAAAAGGTGGTACTTGGTATTGCTCCCTCTGATGCACATCAGTTAGTGATTGATTGCGCCAATCATATAACAAAGTCCAAAGGCGGGGGTGGCGTAGCAAGAGAGACAGCAGAATTTATTCTTTCTAATACTGGTTTGTCATTAAGTGAAATGTATACAGAGTTGTTTGATGACATTACACAGTAAGAAATTGAAAGTAGTAATACCTGCACGTTATAACTCAAGTAGATTGCCGGGTAAGCCCTTAATTGATCTATGTGGCAAACCAATGGTAATTCATGTTGCAGATCGTGTTCGAAGCGCATTGCCTTCAATCGATATCTGGGTTGCTACTGATGATAATCGAATAAAAAAAACTGTTGAAGATTTTGGTTACAGCTCCCTAATAACATCTTCAAGGCATGAAAGTGGTTCGGATCGAATTGCGGAGGTTGCAAACAAACTTGAGTGGCCACATGACTCGATTATCATTAATGTTCAAGGAGACGAACCTTTAATTGAGACTGAATTGCTGAAAGACTTCGCTATATTTTGCTCTAATAATGAAGTGCTGGAAATGGCAAGTGTGATGGGTCCAATTGAATCGGTTGAACATATCAATGACCCAAATGTAGTAAAAGTGATAGTTAATAATAATAGAGAGGCAATTACATTTTCTCGCTCGCCTATCCCATTTTTTAGGGATCTCTCTCCAACCGATTGGCCAGTCGAATATTATAATAGACATATTGGTATTTATGCTTACCGAGCAAGTGTTCTTAAAAAATTAGCATCATCATCACAGTGTGACATGGAGAAACTTGAAAAGCTTGAACAGTTACGTGCTGTTTGGCTTGGTTACTCTATATGTATGATGTCATGGTCAGAGGAGTTGCATGGTGGTGTTGATACCGAAGTGGATGTCCAGCGTGTGAGAAAAAGTTTAAACAAAAGAGGTAGTAAATAAGGTTTATGTCATATCTTGATATTGCAAAAGAAGTATTTGAAATTGAATCAAAGGCAGTTTTACATTTATCTGACAATCTAGACGATGATTTCTCTGCGACTATAGAATCTATAGTATCATCAAAGGGCAGGTTGATCGTTTGCGGTATGGGTAAATCAGGGATAATTGGTAAGAAAATCGCGGCAACTTTAGCAAGTACTGGTACCCCTTGTTTCTTTATGCACCCTGGTGAAGCTTACCATGGTGATTTAGGCATGGTGACTCCTGAAGATGTTTTTCTTGCCTTATCTAATTCAGGTGAAACTGATGAGGTTATTAAGTTAATACCCTTTCTAAAGGATAATAAAAATATTTTAATATCAATGACAGGTAATCCAGATTCGACACTGGCAATTTCCTCCAAGTTTCATTTAAACATTGCAGTAAAAAAAGAAGCATGTCCACTGCAGTTGGCTCCAACGGCTTCTACAACAGCTACGTTAGCAATGGGCGATGCGCTGGCTGTTACCCTGATGAAAGCTAGAAATTTTCAACCTGAAAATTTTGCTAGATTCCACCCAGGTGGATCACTTGGTAGGCGACTATTGAGCCGTGTAGAAAATGAAATGGTAACTGATAATTTACCATTTGTAGATAGTGATGCTGGCATTCTGAACTTGATCGAAACAATTAGTCAAGGGTCTCTTGGAATATGTATTGTTAACGGAAAGGAAATTGGCATTGTTACTGATGGTGATATTCGAAGAGCGTTAGGAGCCTATGGAAATTCAATTTTTTCAATTTCTGCATCGAATATTATGACTCACAATCCATGTTTTGTTGAAATAGGTACAAGAATGGAGGATGCTCTTGCACTAATGGATTCACGTCAAATTACAACGCTATTAATCAAAGAAAATGGTTGTGTGGTAGGGGTTCTAAAAAAATAGATTAAATTCTATCCTTTTATGTTAAATGTAACTGACTTTAGAAACACCAGTTCCTTAGGTATTTCATCGCAGTTGAATCAGTCTGCCACCCCCCTCTCAGCATTATCTTTTCCAGCGGTTCACCTTGTTCCAACAAATCTAGTGCCGCACCCACCCTAAATGAATGACCACTTAGTGGTTGTTGGTTTGAACCAGTTTTTAATCCTTCCTGAAGCTTTTTTAAGATGGTGCTAATACTTGCTGGATTTAGGCTATCCCCAATTTGTCCGTGCTTGTTAATCGATCTTAGGATATAGCCCGCATCGCCAACAATGTCTTTCCATTTTCCCAATAAGGTAAGCAACTCTTCGCTGATAGGTAGAACTTTACCTGTTCCAAATTGGTCGGTCTTGGAGAAGTTAAGCCTGATAATTGGTTTACCGTTGGGTGCATGACCTATATCCTCGAACTTAAAGGCGCAGAGTTCGGATCTTCGGCGCATGGTTTCGTAGCCCAGTCTTAGTAGCATCTGGTTCCTGATTCCCATAATGCTGTTATCGCAGTTATTAAGTAGATGATTGAGCAAGCTTTTGGTCAGTGGTGTGGCCTGATCTTGCGCTCGACCAATTTTGCGGTGCATGCGCTTTAGGGCCAGTATCACTTCTGGATCTTTGGTTGGGTCGTGGTTTTTGGAGAGTTTTAGTACGGTCCCTAGGCTATTGATTCGCCTGCGGATAGTGGCGCTTTTGTTGTTGTCGCTTAAATAATCAACATAGGTTGCCATGGTCTCTGCGGTAGCAGGGATTGGTTCTTGGTTATTTTGTAGGCACCAGTTTTGGTACTGGGTAAAGTCTGATCTGTAGGCCCTGATGGTATTTTTGGCAAAGGCGCCATCAAATTTGGCGAATATATGGTCAATCATGCTATTCTCCGAATACGGATATTAAAAATCTTATATTGGAATAAAATATTCCATAAATGGATAATAAATGATTTCATCTGAACAAATCAAGGCTTCTCGTGCACTTTTAGGTTGGAGTGCAGCTGAGCTTGCGAAACGAAGTAATGTTGGCGCTACAACCTTACGTCGTTATGAGATGGTCGGTGGTGTTCCGAGTGCTAACTTGTCAGTTTTGTTGAAGCTTAAATCTACGTTAGAAAATGCCGGTATTCAGTTCACTGGCGACCCTCTGGTCAATCCCGGCGTTACCCTGAATCTTAACGGTTAGGGGATATCTCTATGGCAGATAATAAAGAAATCAAACTCCCTCAATCTGCTAGCTACAGCAACCTTCCTGAATACAAAGATCATGTAGATCAAATCCTTAACAGCTATGACTCGCCCGAGGGCGTGTTGGGTGAGTTGGTGCGCCAGATGGCGGATGCGATGTGGTGGGTTAAGACCTATCAGAAGGATAAGGACCACCTGATTGTGATGAAGATGGCTATGCTGGTGAAGAGCCGCACCGATATAGGCATTGATCCAGAGGAAAAAGCGCTTCGGTTTTTTGACTGCCTGTTAACTTCTTGGTCGGGTCAGGTTTTAGATGCTGAGGATCAAGCATTCTTGGATAGCGCAATGCGATCAAAGGGTCATAACATGGCATCGCTCAGGGCGGATGCTATTAGGCGATCAATCAAGGAGCTTGAGGTGATTGATCGGTTAATTGAGCGACAGTTTAAAAATATGCGCCTGTTGATGCAGTCCTATGAATCAGTCCGGTTCGCTCCGCAGTTGCTTAAGAAGATTGACCTTGAGATCAGGCAGCTAGAGCAGGGTATCGAGAAGACTATTGAAGATCAGCGTCGAGAAGTTAGTCGCCAATAGGGCGAACGCGCAAAAATCCTCTGGTCCTCAAACTAGGGTGGGCAAGCTTCGCTCTGCTAAGAATGCGCTCAAGCACGGTCTAGGTGCACAATCCTCAAATTCCCCTCAAAATCCTCCCTTGTTAAATCATTTCCCTGAACTTGAATACTATCAACAAGAGCTGATTAGTCTTGGTTATTCTGATGCACAATCTCAAGAAATGGTAGAGGCACTTTTGACTGCAAGGCAGGTGACTGTGGCAAAGCACAGCGCCTACACTGACAGGTTAAATGAAGAGCGTTTGGGTGATATGACACCCGAGGCGGTGGCAAGCTTTGTGCGTGAGATGGAGGACGCGCTATCAACGGTAACCCCTATGGAAAGGGCTAGTGTAGTGGCTTTGTTATTCAAGCAGGTGCAAAAAGATAACGACCTTTCGGGCTTGCTGTTTGAGAAGTTTGATGCACATCGCAAGTTGATACGCTATGAGCAGCGGGCGTTTAATCAGCTTCGCAAGAAGAGCTTAGTTAAAAAATAACAAAACGAAGCCAAAGGCTTTAGTGTGCGATAAATAAGCTTATCAGTTACTGCAAGTATCTGAGCTGACTAAGAGGAAAAAAATGTTTCATATAATTGACGTTATTGAATATCTTATATGAAAATTATGGAGAAAAGTATAGAAAAATATCAAATGACGCGATTAGCCAGCTCGCCGATATTGGCCAATTTATAAGGCAGCATCGTAGGTCATTTAAGAATACGGCAAACGCTGCCGCTCAGACGGCGGGCATTTCTAGGGGGACGCTACACCGTGTTGAAAAGGGTGAACCCAACGTTAGCATGGGTGCCTACCTTAATGAAATCAGCGCTTTAGATTTGAATCTGCACCTGTCCGCAAAAGGGAGCAAAGGGTGTGAGGTTAATGGAGACGACGTGGGCAAACTGCCGGTTCGACTATCATTCTCAGGCTATCCCCAGCTAAAGGAGCTTTCATGGCATGTGCAGGGGGTTGATGAATTATCTCTTGTTGAGGCCCATTCAATCTAAGAGCGTAACAAGCGCTTCTTAGATATCGAAAACCTTAGTGACAGTGAGCAGGAGCTTATCGAAATACTTGGCGTTGCCTTTGAGGGAGCGGTGTCTTGATGTTTACGCATCCGCATCAACAACGAATAGCAAAAGTACTTGAGTCGCTGGATGCGGATCTGCTTAAGCAGCATAACTGCCTTTTTGCTGGGGGCACGGCAATCGCCTTGGGATATGGTGAGTATCGTGAAGATGATATGGCCGCAGCGAGTATTTATGTTATGAATCTTAATGAAGAGTCTTACCACGCTAACACTCAACCTATGTTAAGTCATATTAACGTCGGAACTGGTATTGATTGCACTATTCGCGAACTCGTTGAGACAGTTGCAAAGGTTGTTGGTTATCAAGGTGAGATTGTTTTCGATACGACGAAACCTGATGGCGCACCCCGTAAGTTGATGGATGTATCTCGTTTAGCTGATTCAGGTTGGAAAGCGAGCATTGAATTGGAATCTGGTTTAGCGACGACTTACCAGTGGTTTTTGGATAATCAAGACTCTTTCCGTGGTTGATTGATAAAGAATTTAGGGCTGATATTGTAGGGTTTTTATGTTTTTAGGAAAAAGCAATTTTCAGACTGTTATTGCCTCTACACCTTTAGTATAAATTGATTTAATTGTTCGTAATAAGTCAGGGGAAGATTTACTCGGTTATCGTAATAATAAACTAGCTAAGAGTTTTTGGTTTGTGCCTGGCGGTCGCATCTTAAAAGATGAGCCAATGCATATTGCTTTTACTCGCCTGGTAAAAGACGAGCCTGGCATTTATGTTGACCTAACCGATGCTACTTTTAATGGCGTGTATGAGAATTTTTATGATGATTATGTGTTTTGTGATGAGGTAAGCACCCATTATGTGGTGTTAGCTTATGAGCTTATTGTTGATATGGCGCTTGATGATTTACCCCAAACTCAGCACAGTGACTATAAATGGTTTGGCGCTAAAGAGTTTTTGAATTCATCTAATGTGCACAAGCATAGCAAGTGGTATTTACCGGAAGAATTATAATTCTAGTAGTTATCGAACTTTAATTGCGTAACATGATTTATCAATCATAAAATTTTTAAAAAATGAAATACTTATTTACACAAGAGAATTTATTATGATCACACCTGTCATTATGGCTGGGGGCACCGGCTATCGTTTATGGCCACTTTAAAGAAAGTTGTTTCCTAAGCAATTTTTAAAAGTCGCAACTGATCATACAATGATTCAGGAAACCTTATTGAGGTTGGCGGGTTTAGAAACTGCCCAGCCATTAACTATTTGTAATGAAGAGCATCGCTTTATTGTCGCTGAGCAATTACGTGAAATTAATCAGCTAGGCACCATTATACTTGAGGTTGAGTTTGCAGAGCTTACTAAATTACCCGAGTTAACGGTCAGTAACCATGCTGCTGAAGAATATATTACCCGTTACACCTCACTTTTCTCTTCACCTTGGCTTACAGGCAAGCGTGTTGGTATATATGAGCATTCTAGTGCTGGACGTGATCTTTATTACCGAATTTTTGAAAATTTAGGCGCTGACGTTATTGCGCTTGAGCGCAGTGACCAATTTGTTCCCATTGATACCGAAGCCGTTTCGGAAGAAGATACCTTAAAGGCTATCGCTTGGTCAAAAAACCATAATTTAGATGTGGTTTTTCTACTGATGGTGATGGCGACCGGCCGCTGGTTTCTGATGAAAATGGTAACTGGTTACGTGGTGATATCCTGGGTTTACTAAATGCCAAGGCGTTAAATATTGAAGCACTTGCTGTACCTGTTAGTTGTAATACTGCGATTGAATCATCCGGATGTTTTTCTTATATACAGCGTACCAAAATTGGTTCGCCTTATGTGATTGCGGAATTTGCTGATTTAGCAAAGAAGTTTAATTCGGTTGCGGGTTTTGAAGCCAATGGTGGTTTCTTGTTAGGCA
>Ga0209119_1001480_pt1 | contig 22978 bp, 20 predicted proteins | sample COG_03_FD_184747 | JGI IMG/M metagenome (GOLD analysis project Ga0209119, IMG submission 184747) | Pelagic Microbial community sample from North Sea - COGITO 998_met_03 (SPAdes) (version 2) | ecosystem: Environmental > Aquatic > Marine > Neritic zone/Coastal water | place: Helgoland, sampling... | reverse complement strand
ATTTAAAATCCACGAGCGGAAGTGATATGAAACTCGATGTAAACACTTCTGTATTAAATTGTAAATCTACTAGTGGAAGCGATTTAAGACTATCTGGAAAAACAATTAGATTAATTGCTGAAGCTACAAGCGGAAGTGATATAAAAGCTGCTGATTTAATGGCAGAATCTAGCCAAGTAAAAGCCACTAGCGGTGCAGATATTACAGTGAATACCTCTAAAGAATTAACAGCAAAAGCTACCAGCGGCGGCGATGTTAAATATTACGGAAACCCAGAAAAGGTTGATAAAAGTGACAGCTCTTCTGGAAGTGTAAGACAACAATAAGCGTATTAACAAAACCAACTGATATTAAAACCACTTCAAGCTTTAACAAAAGTTTGGAGTGGTTTTTGTTTTATTATTTTTAGTGACTAATTAGCCATTCGATGTGTCTAATTAGTAGTGATGTATATCTTGAGGACTAGAGAAAATTACTATTAAAGCTTCAGGTACGAGTTCTATTGATATGAAAATCCAAAGATTATAATAACAGATACGGCAAAGCTTCAAATTAAGGTTAAATAAATGAGTTATTTATGGTATTAGAAATTACATGAGTCCTAGAATTTGAAAGTAATAAATCTGATTATTTTCGATATTCATGTTTTACCCAGTCCACTTCCATAACCCACTCAGTACCTACCATTGGTGAATCGGTAATTTTGGCGAAGTTTAAAATAGCAAACATGGGTTCTGGATATTTATCGCCCTCTCCAACATTTCTGTATATTTCTTTACCATCCAGCCTGTATACCAAATCGCTTTTTTCCCATTCTACAGAATAGTTATGATATTCGTTTAAAGTAGCTTCAAAGTTTCTACGTTTACTTTGCCAATCACCTTTATCACACGCTCCTAAACTTACAATGGCTCCAGTTGTAAAGCCATCTTTCATATGATCTCCATGATGTTCAAAAATATCTATTTCTCCAGAACCTGTTAAAGGCCAACAAATATTTTCATCAGCTTCCTGAACAGGAGATTCGTTATTTTGCGCACCTAGTAACCACCAAGCTGGAAACATACTAGGTTCTCCGTTACTCCCTAATTTTAATCTTGCAGTCCATTTACCTTTAATAAATTCTTTTTTATTCTTTGACACAATACGACCAGCAACATATTCGGTATCAGGATGTTGATTTCCGTGCTTGTCCAAATTATCACAGCTTATTTTCTCGCCAATATTGACAACCTTCAATTTTAATGTACCATTGCTAACTTCTCGTGTTCCGAATTCATTATCGGGCACATAGCAATGTGTTTCGTTGTTTACCCAAATGCGTTGGTCTTGCCAATTATCCAGATTAAAAGTGTCAAAGTCATCTTGAAAATCTACTTTCCAGACATCTGCTGCTACTGTTTTATTTGAATCTTCTTTATCTTTTGTTTTACAAGCTATTACAAGCATTCCGATTAATAAAAAACTTAGCAAATTATAATAATGTGATTTTTTCATAATTGAGGATTTTTAATTAATCAAAACTAAACAAATAAAAGTGGAGCCGTATTTACAATATCGATTTGCTTATAAATTGTTTAAATTTAGTCGGGATGACAGGATTTAAATAATCCTAATAAACCCTCTTTGCAAATTAAAATTTCAAATTCACTTAAGAAAGTAAACTTTCTACATAAATCTAAAAATATAATTTAGTCGGGATGACAGGATTTGAACCTGCGACCACATGACCCCCAGCCATGTACGCTAACCGGACTGCGCCACATCCCGAATACTTTAGATTTCAAAGAAAATACTTTTTAACTTATTTACAAAACACAAAAAAGCCAAATCAATTTACTTTAGCTTTTTTGTGTTTTCATTAAAATGTCAACCTATTTATAGTGACTCCATATCATTATAAACAAAATTAATCCAATATTATAGGCACGCCAGCCTCTTTAAGCAAATTTTCAATCTTTGGTACGTCTAAGTTTGAGAAGCTTTCTAGTTTAGGCTTTAATCTACTAAATAATTGTTTTGCAATTTCAAAATTTTCTAAATGCATTTCCGTTGGTCCATATGTACTTCTAGAAAAACCTCTTTGGGCAATTGAAATTCTGGATGTTATAGATAATATTTCTTTTTCTCTGATTTCTTTTTTTGCTGAGTTTCCATTTATTTTTTCATCTAAAATGTACATTACTTTTTTTAAATCATGTATTTCCCTCTCTAATTTACCAGGAGTTAAATTCGCATATTTAAGTATTTTATCAAAAGATTTTAATTTTTTTGATGCTTTTTTAAAATCGTTAGTTATGGTATTAACTGAGGTTTTGAATTCAATTATGTTATTTGAATAATCAGATATTTCTATATCTGACATAGGATTTTTTAAAACATTCTCTCTAATACGCTCAACACTAAAATTTTGTGTTTCACCTAATTTAATAGTTTCTCCTTCTATAATTGAATATAGAGTTACATTATATATGCCAGGTTTTGAAAACATATATCTTGATGGTTTAGCAGTATTAATTGTTTCCATATTAAAATTAGAAACTAAAGGTTGCTTTAAATTCCAGGTCACTCTATTTATGCCTCGCTTATATTCGCTTTGTATCCTTGTTATAAATTCCCCTTTATCATTTCTAATAACTAATACAACATTGGGTTTGTCTTGATGTTTTTCATCACTTAAAGCTTGCCACCCTGGAAAAGGGATGTTTTTATTTTCTTTGTTTAATAACTTTTCTTTTTTCTGCCTTTTGATTTTTAAGTTATCAAAATTTTCAGGAATATAATACGTAAATAACGCACCATAATCAGGGTTTTCTGCAGTATAAAAACTAGCTCCTTGACTAGATGTACCTCCATTAATTGGTTGATATTGCAACGCTTTACGTGGTTTATACAATTGTGCTTTGTTTATTGTAGATGGGTTTATACTTCTTAAAGGAGTATAATCATCTAATACATAAAAACTTCTTCCAAATGATGCAACAATTAAATCATTTTCCCTTTTTTGAATTGCTATGTCACGAAATGAGATTGTAGGCAAACCTTGAGAAAATTTCATCCAGCTATCACCTTGATTTAATGAAACATAAATACCATACTCTGTAGCTAAAAACAATAAGTTAGGATTTATATGATCTTGTACAATTCTCCAAACAAAACTATTATTAGGTATACCATTTGTTATGCTATTCCAACTTTTACCACCATCATTACTTTTTAATAAATACGGTTTATAATCTCCAAATTTATGATTGTCAAGTGCTACATAAACTTTGTTTTTATCATGCAAATCTGTTTTAATATCATTAACAAAAGCTGTTGATGGCACACTTGGTAAAGAACCAACCTCAGTTTTAACCCAAGAATTCCCACCATCTTTTGTGCGCTGAATTATTCCATCATCTGTACCAGCAAAAATTATGTTTTCATCTAATTTTGACTCTGATAATGAAGTTATAGTATTATAAGTAGACATGGCATAAACATCCCAAGCGCTATCCCAACTCTGTTGTTTACCCATAATAGGCAAAGTTAGTCGCTCTTCATTCTTGGTTAAGTCTTTTGATATTGGTTTCCAACTATCTCCTCTATTATTAGATCTCCATACACGTTGAGAACCAAAATATAAGCGTTTTGGGCTATGATGACTTACCAATATTGGGGAGTCCCAATTATTGCGCTCATAAGGCTCATCAATACCTGATTGCGGTTTGATATAAACTGACTGACCCGTTGATTTTTCAACTCTACGTAACTCCCCTTGTTGTGATTGAGCATATACTATATTAGGGTTACCAGGTTCAGTAGCAGGTTGATGTCCATCGCCCCCCAATAAAACGTACCAATCTGAATTAGAGATCCCATTACTTCTTAAAGTTCTTGATGGTCCGCCTTGAGTATTATTATCTTGAGTTCCTCCATATATATTATAAAAAGGCTTTGCATCATCAACTGCTAATTTATAGAATTGAGTTATAGGTAAATTATTAACAAATCTCCATGTTTCAGATTTGTCAAATGATTCATATATCCCTCCATCTGTACCAATAAGCATATAATTTGGGTCATTTAATTTAAAAGTTAAACTATGGTCATCACCGTGTTTATTAGCTTTTTTCATGGTTTTAAATGTTTTTCCACCATCAGTTGAATAAAGCGTGCTATTATTCATTAAATAAAGTTTATCGAATTCATGAGGAGAAGCAATAAGTTCTTGGTAATAATGTGGCCCTGTTCCTCCTGAAACTGTATTTGACATTTTAACCCAGCTTTGACCTTGATTTTCTGATCTAAAAACACCACCTTTTCTTCTCTCTAACTCAATTGCAGCATAAATAACATTTGGATTTATTGGAGAAATTGCAAGTCCGATTTTACCCATATTAGTTTTAGGTAATCCGTTTGTAAGTTTTTCCCAAGTTTCTCCACCATCAATACTTTTATGAATTGCTGTATCTTCTCCTCCTCCAATGTAAGCAGCAACATTTCTATGCCTTTGCCATGTTGCTGCATAAAGTACTTTTTCATTTCTTGGGTCAATTAAAATATCTGTTACACCAGTCCATTTATTACCGCTCAAAACTAACCTCCATGTATTTCCACCATCGGTTGTTTTATAAAGGCCTCTATCACCTCCTGAACTCCATAACGGTCCTTGTGCAGCTACCCAAATTTCTTGTGAGTTTTTTGGATTAATTATTATTTTTGAAATATGCTCGGAATTTTTCAACCCTTTGTTTTCCCATTGTTTTCCACCATCTCTACTAAGATATAATCCATGCCCTATACCAACATGCCTTCCTCCAACATTTTCCCCAGTTCCTAACCAAATATTATTAGAATTATTTGGATCAATAGTTAAGCAACCTGTTGAATAAAAAGATTCTTTATCTGTTAATGGTTGCCATGTTGTTCCAGAATTTATCGTTTTCCAAACTCCTCCAGAACCTACTGCTACATACCAAATGTTTTGATTATTGGGATCTATAACAATATCTGCTATTCTACCAGACATAAATGCTGGTCCAATACTCCTAAATTTTAAGCCAGAAATGGCATGTTCTAATTGAGTTGAATCTTTTTCTTGAGCATTAAATGGTAACGTAGAAAAGAATAAAATTAACAAAATCGATATTTTACTTGCGATATTCATAGTGCTTTTTTGATAAATATAAGACTAACATAAAACATAAGACGTGTAAATTAAGTAAATTGTATTTAGTCTGGCTAACAGGTTTAAATAATCCTTATAAACCCTTCATTAGAAACATTATAAAAAAAGCCAAAGTAAATTACTTTGGCTTTTTTTTAAAGAATAAATAATTCTACATTAATTATAAGTTGGTGTTGACACTTCAAACGTTGAATCTTTAGCTGCTAAATAACGTTCAGCATCTAAGGCAGCCATGCATCCAGTACCTGCTGCTGTAACTGCTTGCCTATATACATGATCTGCAGCATCACCCGATACAAATACACCTTCAATGTTAGTCTTAGATGTCCCAGGAACATTAATTATATATCCCGTTTCATCTAAATCTAAAAAGCCTTTAAAAATATCGGTATTTGGTTTATGACCAATAGCTACAAAAAATCCTGTTACAGAAATTTCATGCTTTTCATTGGTTTGATTATTAAAAACACGAACACCTGTAACCACTTGATCATCACCTAAAACCTCATCAGTTTCAGTATTAAATAAGATTTCAATGTTTTCTGTATTCTTTACCCTCGCTGCCATAATTTTTGAGGCTCTAAACTCATCTCTACGAACCAGCATGGTTACTTTTTTACAAAGCTTTGATAAGTAATGTGCTTCTTCACAAGCTGAATCTCCAGCACCTACAATTACTACTTCTTGATTTCTGTAAAAGAATCCGTCACATACGGCACATGCTGAAACACCTCCACCTAATTTTAAATATTTCTGCTCAGAATCTAAACCTAAGTACTTTGCAGAAGCTCCAGTAGATATAATAACGGTATCACAGTGAATTTCTTTTACATCATTGACCCATACTTTATGAACATCTCCAGAAAAATCAACTTTAGTAACCCAACCATCACGAACATCTGTTTCAAAACGTTGCGCTTGTGCTTGCAGTTGTATCATCATTTCTGGTCCTGTAACACCATCTGGATATCCTGGAAAATTTTCAACTTCATTAGTTGTTGTTAATTGACCCCCTGGCTGTGTCCCTTGGTATAAAACTGGTTTCATATTTGCTCTGGCTGCATATATCGCTGCTGTATAACCAGCAGGTCCAGAACCTATTATTAAACATTTTACTTTTTCTATTGTATCAGACATAATTGTGATTAGATTTTCTAAGACAAAAGTAGAATTTTTGGTTAAAACCTAACAGAGAAGTTATCAACAGTATTTATAGTTTAATAACTCTAAATTATAAAAATAAATACATATTTATTTTTTTCGTAACTTGGAGTATACTAACTATTTAATTTAAAACTCATGAAAAATTTGTTATTGATTATCTGTATTGCTCTAATTTTTTCCTGCAACGACAATTCAAACGTAAAGACGTTAGACAAAATCGATCCAAAAATTGCTAGCGAAATTAATACTTTAGAAGGCGCTTGGAAGTTAGTAAGTTATTTGAATTTCGGAGAAGATGGTCGTATCGATACCATTCCTTCTTCCAATACTAATAAACAAATAAAAATGTATTCAGCAACAAAAGTAATGTGGAGTCGAACACGAATTTCAGATTCAATAGATTGGTTTGCGTATGGTAATTATAAAATTAAAAATGGTGTTTTAACCGAAGTTTTAGAATATGGTTCTAAATCGATGAACGAAGTCATAAAAGAAAGAACAGAATTTGTTTTTAATGTTAGTATAAACGAAAATAAATTTAGCCAAATTGAATTAGATAGTTTAGGCCATCCTATTTTAGCAGAAAACTATATAAGATTAGAGTAAAAAAAAAGCGAAACAACATTTGTTTCGCTTTTTAGTCGGGGTGGCAGGATTCGAACCTGCGGCCTCCACGTCCCAAACGTGGCGCGATAACCGGGCTACGCTACACCCCGAATAATGATTATCTTGTAATGGGGTGCAAATATAAAGTTTTCTTTTACATTTAAAATCATTTTTTAAGTCTTTTTTAATTTTTAAAATATTATTTTCAATAAATATTTTACGAAGAATTAATCTTAAATTTGTTTCAGTAAATCCAAAACTAATATTTATGTTAATAATAGGAATCGCAGGTGGCACGGGTTGTGGAAAAACTACTGTTGTAAACCAAATACTAAATGAACTTCCAGAAGGTGAAGTTGGTGTCATATCACAAGATTCATATTATAAAGATACCACGCATCTAAGCTATGACGAGCGTGTAAAGATTAATTTTGATCATCCTAGGTCTATAGATTTCGACTTAATAGCGATGCATTTAAAAGATTTAAAAAACAACAAACCCATTCATCAACCAGTGTATTCTTTTGTAAAGCATAATAGAACGGGAGACACCATTTTAACACAGCCCAGAAAAGTGATGATTGTGGAAGGCATCTTAATACTTACAAATCCGGAATTAAGGAAGATGTTCGATATAAAAATATTTGTCCATGCAGATAGTGACGAACGTTTAATAAGACGTCTAAAACGTGATATTTCTGAACGGGGCAGAGATTTAAACGAGGTATTATCAAGGTACCAAACAACACTAAAACCGATGCATAATCAGTTTATCGAGCCTATGAAAGAATTTGCAGATATTATAATACCAAACAACCATTACAACACGGTTGCAATAGATATTGTAAAAACAATAATTAACGACAAATTATAATATGGCCTCGCCAAAAAACAAATACCTAAAACCTTTTAAAAATATATTCGTACTTATATTGGTGGTATTTGCTGTTTGGATGTTATTTTTTGATGCCAACTCATGGCTTATTCATCATGAACTAAATACCGAAATTGAAGATTTAGAGAATGAGAAAGACTACTATAAAAAAGAAATTGCAAAAGACAACAAAGACTTAAAAAAACTAAGTACAGAAGAAGGATTAGAGAAATTTGCAAGAGAAGAATATTATATGAAACGAGATAATGAAGAAATTTACATTATTGAGTATGAAGATAGCTTAACAACAAAAAACGATGAGTAACAATTTGTTTGATGATTTTAGCTCTGTTTCTTCAAAACAATGGAAACAAAAAATACAGTTTGATTTAAAGGGAGCTGATTACAACGATACACTTATTTGGAAAACCAATGAAGATATTGATATAAAACCTTTTTATCATGCAGATAATTTTGATACACTCCCAAACATTTCAAATACGAAGGCTACCCAATGGAAAATTTGCCAATCAATTTTCGTTGCAGATATTAAAAAATCAAATTTAAAAGCCCTTGATATTATTGAAAGAGGTGCTGAAAGTATTAAATTCATTCTACCTTCAGAAAGTATTTCAATTGAAAACCTAATAAAGCATATAAATCTAGATGCGACACTTCTGTTTTTTGAACTTCAATTTCTTTCAGAAGACTATGTTAAACACATACGAAAACTAGTTCCTAATGCTAAAATTGATTTAGATATTATCGGGCAGCTTTCAAAAACTGGAAACTGGTTTAAAAGCTTAAACGATGATTTTAAATCATTTGAATCCATAATAAAAAACACCAATTCTTTTAGTGTTAATGCTTCTCTTTCTCAAAATGCTGGAGCTAACATGGTGCAGCAATTAGCTTATGCCCTAGCACATGCTAATGAGTATTTAAATGTATTGGAAAAAACAGAAAATAATTCGCCATTGTTAGACGTTAAATTCAACGTTTCAGTTGGTACCAACTACTTTTTCGAAATAGCAAAATTAAGAGCTTTACGAAAATTATGGAAAGTATTAGCTTCAGAATACAAAGTAAATACAGATTGTCATATCATAGTAACTCCAACAAAACGAAACAAAACCTTATATGATTACAATACAAATATGTTGCGTACTACTACGGAATGTATGAGTGCTATTCTTGGAGGTGCAAATACAATAGTCAATTTACCATACGATAGTATTTATCATAAAAGCAATGAATTTGGGGAACGCATTGCAAGAAATCAACTATTGGTCTTAAAACATGAAAGCTATTTTGATAAAGTAAATAACCCTTCAGATGGCTCATATTATATAGAAAGTATTACAAATCAACTTTCAGAAAAGGCCTTAGATGTATTTAAAGATATTGAAAACAATGGCGGTTTTTTGAGTCAGCTAAAAGCTGGAACAATCCAAAGAAAAGTTAAAGAAAGTGCTTCCAAAGAGCAGCAACAATTTGATAACGGTGAAGACGTTTTATTAGGTTCAAATAAACATCCAAACACTAACGACAAAATGAAAAATGAATTAGAACTTTATCCTTTTGTTAAAATCAATTCTAGAAAAACATTAATAGAACCCATAATAGAAAAACGATTGTCAGAACAATTAGAACAAAAACGATTAAAAGATGAAAATTAAAATGAACTCAAAAATAACCCTTATCACTTGTTTATTATTTTTTACGGTATTTAGCTGCAAAAATGAAAGTGCTTTTTCAGATTTCAAATATGGAGATAAGCCAGTGGCTTTTAATTGTGAAGGTGCCAATTCGAAATTATTAAATGAAGCCCTTTATAGTTTCGAAGATGATATAATAAACTATTACAAAAAAGGAAGTGACAATTATCGCTTAGTGCAAGCTTATTCTCAGATCATACGAAATTCTGTTTTTGGCAGACTAAAACTGGAGGACATCGTTTCAAAACATACTGTTGCGGTATTTGAAGCCTTAAAAAATGAAGCAAACTTATGGGATGCAAATAGTTCGAAAAGTTATTTAAATTACAATAGTACTGCTATAAATTGTATTTCAAACAATATAAAAGATAAAGCTCTCAAAGATACTTTCAATGCGCTTTTAACAACAAATAGCATGAGTCCAAAATTGTTTGGAGCACCCTTAACTACTAAATACAGAAATGTATTAAACGACAAAAACTTAGCGATTTATGTAGCATTAGATTTGTATTATGCTAAAATGTTTAATATAGATTTCTCTAAGGTAAATTTAGAGAAACCTAAACAGAAAGTTGACTTTAATCAAGTCCCTCCAAAATCTTAAACCGATCCTCATGCTGGACATAACCACTAAGATGTAATGACGAGAAAAAATCTTCAACATATTATTTTAAAAACGGATGACGAAAGCCCGAAGTTCGGAGCGATTGAAACTTTTGATACTGCTGAAGATATAACGGTAAAATCTACTTATTCAAAAGAAGATATTGAAGGATTAAAACATCTTAATTTCGTTGCTGGAATCACACCAAACCTTAGAGGCCCTTACAGCACGATGTATGTTCGAAGACCTTGGACTATCCGACAATATGCTGGTTTTTCTACCGCAGAAGATAGTAATGCGTTTTACAGACGAAATTTAGCTGCAGGACAAAAAGGATTATCTGTTGCTTTTGATTTGGCAACGCATCGAGGTTATGACTCAGATCATGAACGTGTAGTTGGTGATGTTGGAAAAGCAGGTGTTGCCATAGATTCCGTCGAAGACATGAAAATACTCTTCGACCAGATTCCATTAGATAAAATGTCGGTTTCTATGACAATGAATGGTGCGGTTCTGCCTATTATGGCATTTTACATTGTGGCCGCAGAAGAACAAGGTGTAAAACCAGAACAATTGGCTGGAACCATTCAAAATGACATTTTAAAAGAGTTTATGGTGCGTAACACGTATATATATCCACCTACACCATCAATGAAAATCATTTCAGATATTTTTGAATATTCCAGCAAGAATATGCCAAAATTCAACAGCATCAGTATCTCTGGATATCACATGCAAGAAGCTGGTGCCACTTGCGATATTGAGTTAGCATACACTTTAGCAGATGGCTTAGAATATGTTAGAAAAGGATTAGCAGCAGGCATGGATATTGATACCTTTGCCCCTCGCCTATCTTTTTTCTGGGCTATTGGCATGAACCATTTTATGGAAATAGCAAAAATGCGAGCTGCCAGAATGCTTTGGGCAAAATTGGTAAAACAATTCAACCCTAAAAATGAAAAATCTTTAACATTACGCACGCATTGCCAAACCTCTGGCTGGAGTTTAACGGAGCAAGACCCGTTTAACAACGTAGCAAGAACAACTATTGAGGCTGCAGCGGCAGCTTTTGGAGGCACACAAAGTTTACATACAAACGCTTTAGACGAAGCCATTGCGTTACCAACTGATTTTTCAGCAAGAATTGCAAGAAACACCCAAATATTTCTTCAAGAAGAAACTAAAATAACTAAAACGGTTGATCCATGGGCAGGAAGTTATTATGTTGAAAAATTAACTCATGATATCGCGGAAAAAGCATGGTCATTAATTGAGGAAGTTGAAGAATTAGGCGGAATGACCAAAGCTATTGAAGCAGGAATTCCTAAAATAAGAATTGAGGAAGCTGCTGCTAGAAAGCAAGCTCGAATTGACTCTGGGCAAGATATTATTGTTGGTGTTAATAAATACAAACTTGAAGAAGAAGACCCTATTTCAACACTTGAAGTTGATAACCAAACCGTAAGAAATTCTCAAATAGAACGTTTAAATACAATTAAAGCAAAAAGAAATTCAGAGAATGTGAAAGCTACTTTATCGAAATTAACCGAAGCAGCTAAATATTCATTAAATTCGATACGAAGAGATTCTGAAGAAGATCAACAGATAGAATCGAAAGATCCCCACATGCGTGAGGATTATAATTTATTAGCTTTAGCTGTTGAAGCGGCTCGTGAACGTGCTACACTTGGAGAAATTAGTGATGCATTGGAAGTAGAATTCGGGCGTTATAAAGCACAAATAAAATCATTTTCTGGCGTGTATAGTAAAGAAATAAAAGACGACAAATCCTTTAAAAAAGCTCAAGAATTAGCGGATACTTTTGCAGAACAAGATGGTAGGCGCCCTCGAATTATGATTGCGAAAATGGGACAAGATGGTCATGACCGCGGTGCAAAAGTAGTTGCTACAGGTTACGCCGATGTAGGTTTTGATGTTGATATCGGTCCCTTATTTCAAACTCCACAAGAAGCAGCTAAACAAGCCGTTGAAAACGATGTGCATATTTTAGGTGTATCCTCGCTGGCTGCTGGTCACAAAACTCTAGTTCCGCACGTTATTGATGCTTTAAAAGCCTATGGTCGTGATGATATTATGGTTGTAGTTGGAGGCGTAATCCCAAAACAAGATTATCAATACTTATTTGACGCAGGTGCTATAGCAGTTTTTGGTCCAGGTACTAAAATTAGTGATGCTGCCATTAAGATTTTAGAAATTCTAATTGATTAAACAAATAATTATCAATAACATCATTGACTTTCTCTTTACTGCTTTGTTAACAAGTTCCGTTTTTATTCCTCGTAAATAATCGTATTTTTGCCCTGAATAAAACCAAATCATTTAATGGGTAAAATCATTGCAATTGCTAATCAAAAAGGCGGTGTTGGAAAAACTACAACCTCCATAAACTTAGCAGCATCACTAGGTGTTCTAGAAAAAAAAGTATTACTTATAGATGCTGACCCGCAAGCAAATGCAACTTCCGGAATTGGAATAGATGTAGAATCTGTTGACATAGGAACTTATCAAGTTTTAGAACATTCTAATACAGCTAAGGAGGCTATTACAAGTACAGAAACACCTAATTTAGATATTATTCCTTCTCATATTGATTTAGTAGCTATTGAAATAGAACTTGTCGATAAAGATGAACGTGAATACATGCTTAAAAAAGCATTGACAGACATTAAGGATGATTACGATTATATCATTATTGATTGTGCGCCATCATTAGGCTTATTAACCCTAAATGCATTAACTGCTGCTGATGCGGTAATTATTCCCATTCAATGTGAATATTTTGCATTGGAAGGTTTGGGTAAATTATTAAATACCATAAAAAGTGTTCAGAAAATTCATAATCCAGAATTAGATATAGAAGGTTTGTTGCTAACCATGTACGATTCGCGCTTGCGTTTGTCAAATCAAGTGGTTGAAGAAGTACAAAAACATTTTAACGATATGGTGTTTCAAACCATCATTCAGAGAAATGTAAGACTGAGTGAAGCACCAAGTTATGGTGAAAGTATAATTAATTATGATGCAAGTAGTAAAGGTGCCAACAATTACTTAAGTTTGGCAAAAGAAGTCATCAACAAAAACGCTTAATTATGGCTAAGGCAACTAAAAAACAGGCTTTAGGTAGAGGTTTATCAGCACTATTAAAAGATCCAAGTAACGATATCCAATCGGTACAGGACAAAAATGCAGATAAAGTAATAGGTAATATCGTTGAATTAGATGTCGATTTTATTGAGGTTAATCCGTTTCAACCTCGTACAAATTTCAGCGAAGAATCTCTTCGTGAATTAGCTTCATCAATAAAAGAATTAGGTATTATTCAGCCTATAACCGTTAGAAAATTAGGATTAAATAAATATCAACTCGTTTCTGGTGAGCGCCGTTATAGAGCTTCAAAATTATTAGGTTTAGAAACGATTCCTGCTTATGTTAGAATAGCTAACGATCAAGAATCTCTTGAAATGGCTTTGGTTGAAAATATTCAACGCCAGGATTTAGATCCTATTGAAATCGCCTTATCATATCAACGTTTAATTGACGAAATCAATTTAACACAAGAGCAAATGAGTGAACGTGTAGGCAAAAAACGCTCTACCATAGCTAACTATTTAAGACTATTAAAACTAGATCCAATCATCCAAACAGGAATGCGTGATGGTTTTATTTCTATGGGTCATGGGCGCGCTTTAATTGCTATTGAGGACCAAACCATACAATTAGATATTTACGAAAAAATACTATCTAACAAACTTTCAGTTAGAGAAACAGAAAATCTTGTTCGCGATTTCAATACTTCAGGACATACTGAGAACACCTCAAAAAAATCAGCAAATGAAGACATGCCTAAATTTGTCAAAAAAGGCATTACTGCATTTTCTGAATACTTTGGACATAAAATTGACGTTAAAGTCTCTAAAAATGGAAAAGGAAAAATTACGATTCCTTTTCACTCAGAAGAAGATTTTAATCGTATTAAAAAATTGGTTCAAGGTGCAAAATAAAATCCTTATAACAGGAATAGTAGCATGCTTACTTTGTTTCTCTTCGTACTCACAAGACAAGAAGTTAAAACAAAAAAGAGCCCTTCCAAAAGAAGTTGTTATCGATTCTATTATAGAACCCAGCAAACCTATAAACCCATTATCACCAGCTAAAGCTGCTTTCTATTCGGCTATACTACCAGGTTTAGGACAAGCTTACAATAAAAAATACTGGAAAATCCCAATTGTTTACGCTGCTATAGGTACAGGTGTTTATTTTTATATAGATAACAACAAACAGTATAATAGATATCGAGATGCCTACAAAAGAAGACTTGCAGGCTTTGCAGATGATGAGTTTTATTTTGACGCTCAAGGCAATCCATTAACCACACCAAGAGTCTCTACAGATCGTCTTGAAGACGCTCAAAAACTATTTAGAAGAAACAAAGAACTCTCACTTTTAGTAGCTATTGGGCTATATGCGTTGAATATTATTGATGCTAATGTAGATGCACATCTATTACAATATAATGTTGATGAAAACTTATCTTTATCACCGCATTATAAATTAAATGAATTTGATGCAACAAGTAGTCTTGGATTAACTTTAAATTTTAAATTTTAGCCCATAATGGGCATTAAGCGAACAATACATAAATACAATATGAACATAGCATTACTCGGATACGGAAAAATGGGTAAAACCATTGAGCAGATAGCCATTAAACGTGGTCATAATGTTGTGTTAGCTATTGATAAAGATGATGAAAATTATGACATTACTAAAGCTGATGTCGCTATAGATTTTAGTATTCCAACAGTGGCTTTTAATAATATTTCGAATTGCATTAATAATAATGTGCCCGTTATATCTGGAACTACAGGATGGCTAGATCAGTATGATGATGCAGTTGCTTTATGTACAGAAAAAAAGGGCGCTTTTATCTATGCTTCAAACTATAGTTTAGGTGTGAATATCTTTTTTGAACTCAACAAAACACTTGCTAAAATGATGAGTGCTTTAAAGCAGTATAATGTTTCTATGGAAGAGATTCATCATACACAAAAGCTAGATGCACCAAGTGGCACTGCAATTTCTTTGGCTCATGGTATTATTAAAAAGCATGACAGTTATGATAACTGGAAGCTTGACGAAAATGGAGAAAACACAATACCCATTGTTGCAAAACGTATTGAGGACGTTCCTGGAACACATACTGTCACTTACGAAAGCGACGTAGACACCATAAACATAGAGCATATTGCACATACCAGACAAGGTTTTGCTCTGGGTGCTGTTGTTGCAGCAGAATGGATTGCAGATAAAACAGGTGTTTTTACAATGAATGATGTGTTAAATATTGGTTAATATTTAATAAACCTGTAACAATATAAACGCTGTTACTACTAACAAAAAATTAAAATTTTGAGATTATGACTTGGACACAATGGTTTATATTCATTTTAATAATTCAAGTAATTCATGGTTTAGGTACTTGGAAATTATATATTAAAGCCGGTAGACGAGCATGGGAAGCCTTTGTGCCTGTTTATAATGGTATAATTTTATTGAAAATCATCAACCGACCTTGGTGGTGGATTATTTTATTGTTTTTACCTATTGTAAATCTTATTATGCTTCCTGTAGTATGGGTAGAAACTGCGAGAAGTTTTGGAAAAAACACAACTTTAAATACTGTTTTAGCTGTTATAACACTTGGCTTTTACAACTATTATCTCAATTATATAGCTGATGTAAATTATATTGAAGACAGAAGTTTACTCCCAAATACATCAGGTGGCGATTGGTTAAGTTCTATTTTGTTTGCTATTGTAGCTGCAACTATAGTTCATACCTACTTTATGCAGCCCTTTACGATTCCTTCTTCATCACTTGAAAAATCATTACTAGTAGGAGATTTTCTTTTTGTAAGTAAATTTCATTATGGTGCAAGAGTCCCTATGACAACGGTTGGAGCTCCTATGGTACATGACACGATCCCTGTTTTAAATAAAAAATCATATTTATTTAATGATCATTTTGAAGAAAGAAAAATGTCATGGAAAAATAAATTACAACTTCCTTATTTAAGGTTCCCTGGTTTTGAAAAAATAGATAGAAATGAGATTGTCGTTTTCAATCAGCCAGCTGATACTTTAAAGGATATGAATGTTTTTAAGCCAGACAGAAACTATTACAAACCTATTGACAAAAAGACAAACTTAGTTAAACGATGTGTTGGTGTTGCCGGTGATTCTCTTGAAGTTAGAGATGGCTATGTTTATATTAACGGTAAGAAAAATGAGTTACCAGATAGAGCCCATTTACAGTTTAGTTATCTAGTGCAACCAAAAACGAATACGTTTAATCCTAAGTTCATTAAAGACCGTTACGATATTACCGATGGTTTTGGTATCATGAATAGCCAGAACACCTATTATTTTTCAGCTATTTCTGATGAAGCTTTATCGAGATTCAAAAACCATCCTAATGTTGCTAGCATTACACCAAATAAACAAGAAAAGGGAGTTAGAGATTCAGACATTTTTCCTCATGACCCAAATTACAATTGGAATGTAGATTTCTTTGGTCCTTTATATATTCCTGAAGAAGGAAAAACTATTGATATCAATTTAGAAGTTTTACCCTTATATAAGCGTGTGATTACAGAATATGAAGGTAATACACTTCAAGTAAAAGGCAATCAAATTTTAATTAACGGTGAAGTTACAGACACCTATACCTTCAAACAAAATTATTATTGGATGATGGGTGATAACCGTCACAATTCGATTGATGCAAGGCGTTGGGGGTTTGTTCCATTTAACCATGTTATTGGAAAACCTGTATTTATTTGGATGAGTTGGGATGGTATTAAAAACCCACGTTGGGAACGTTTCTTTACAACCGTTAGCGGAAGTGGTAAAGCAACCTCATTTCTTATACCATTTTTAGTGTTATTGTTTGGATGGATGGGATTCAATAAATGGAGAGGACGTAAAAAAGAAAGCAAGTAGAACGCTTTGATGTCCTTTTGCTTAATACAGATGTTTATTTTTAAGACAAAGCACATTTATGATCATTAAGCGATTTTTGATAATTATTTTTATTTCATCTGTTTCTTTCGGTCAGGATAAAAGTGCTGTTGAAGCTTTTTTACAAAGTAACTTGAATATAAGTAATGTGAGCTTAGATTCTATAAAGAACCAAGCGCTTACTAAAGATTTTGTGCTAGGTAAATTTGACTATATTAATCATGAACTATTCACAATAGTACATCCTAGTCAGACTTCAAAAACCATATATTTAAATAAAAAAGTGTACTTGGCTTTTTTAGAGATGCATAATCAAGCTAAAGCTGATGGAATAACTTTAAAAATCGTTTCGGGGACTAGAAATTTCGTCGAGCAAAAAGCCATTTGGAAACGAAAATGGAAAAAATACATAAACCTAGAACCTATTAAGAGAGCAAAAAAGATATTAGAGTATAGTGCTATGCCTTCAACATCAAGGCACCATTGGGGAACAGATATAGATTTAAACAGTTTCACTAATTCCTATTTCGAAAAAGGACAAGGTAAAAACGAGTATGAATGGCTCTTAGAAAACGCAAACAGTTATGGTTTTTACCAAGTTTATACAAATAAAACTATGGGAAGAACAGGTTATAACTTAGAGCGCTGGCATTGGTCTTACATGCCATTAGCAAGTAAGTATCTTAGTTATTACAATAAACACGTGGACTATTCAGATATATTAGGTTTTGATGGTTCTGAACTAGCCAAACAATTAAAGAGCATTCCTAATTACGTTAATGGTATATCTAATAAATCTAAACGTATAACACGAGTACAGAAATGAAAATTGTTATACATCCCACTTATTTTCCAAACCTAGCGCACTTCCTTGCTATTGTAAATGCATATGAAGTTGTTTTAGAAATGGACGATAATTTTTTGAAGCAGACCTATAGAAATCGTTCGTATATTTATGGTGCTAACGGAAAATTAGGATTAAATATTCCTGTGATTCACTCTCAAAAGAATCGCCAGAAATACAGAGATGTAAAAATCTATAATGAAGACAATTGGCAAAGCCTACATTGGAAATCCTTACTTTCAGCCTATAGAACATCACCTTTTTTTGAGTTTTATGAAGATGAACTGCATCCTTTATTTACAGAAAAAACTGAATTTCTTTTAGATTTTAATTTGAAAAGTTTTGAGGTGATTTGCGTTTGTTTACAATTAGAATTGAATACATCAAAAACTAAAACGTATCAAAAGTTTATTGAGGATAAAACAGATTTTAGACACTTAGTAAATGCTAAAAAGGAAGCCCCTTATACATTCGAAACTTACACTCAAGTGTTTAATAACAAACATGGTTTTATTCCTAATTTGAGTATTTTAGATTTACTTTTTAATGAAGGCCCTAATGCTTTGAATTACTTAGAATCCCAGATTAATATATTACAATAATGCTGCAAACAAGTATTCATTATGGTTGTCATTTTTTATTACCACTGCTTGTAGCTTTATTATTTTTTAAATCGAATTGGAAGTATGCATATCTTGTTATGATTGCAGGAATGTTGATTGATTTAGACCATTTACTCGCAACTCCTATGTTCGACCCCAATCGATGTAGTATAGGTTTTCACCCTTTGCACTCTAGTTTTGCCATTTTGTTTTATATATTCTTGTGCATTCCAAAGAAATCCAGATTGGTTGGATTAGGTTTAGTTATTCATGTCATTTCTGATACTGCAGATTGCTCGCTTATGTAAGTTGCAACTAATCCACTAAACTCAAAGTCGTCATAATAGGATAATGATCTGAAAAATGATCGTTATAAGCTTTAAAACCGTTGACATTAAAAGCTTCATCAGCAAAAATAAAATCTATTCGAATAGGGAAGAATTTAAAATCATAAGTACGTCCAAACCCATTTCCTGCTTCTTTAAAAGTATCGTTTAAATCACCTTTAATTTCTCTGTAAACATAAGAGAAAGCCGTATTATTAAAATCCCCACAAATCACTAATTTATATTTGCATTGTTCTTTATGCGTTAAAAACAATTCTGTTTGAAATTGTTGCCTTCTAAATGTTGTACCAATACGCTTAAAAAGACGTTCAGAATCTTCTTTTTTAAGGTTTTCAACTTTAGTATCAATACGCATCGACTCTAAATGAATATTGTAAAATCTTATGGTGTCCACTCCTTTTACGATATCAGCAAAAATGGCGTTATTTGCCGTATCAGGAAATTCAATAGAGCCAGAATTAACAATTGGGAATTTAGAGAAAATAGCTTGTCCAGATTTTATTTTCTTTCCTGAAAGTTTTTCAAATTTATACTTAAAAAAAGATAAATCGATATTTTTATGAGGATGATATTCTTGTAAACTTAAAACATCAGGAGACTCTCTTTTAATAAAATCAATTATTCCAGCTTCTACACCTTTTTTAGGAATCCATTCATAAAGATTAAAGAGCCTCACATTATAATTCATCACTTTAAAATTATGAAGGTTTTCAATCTTTTTCGAAGTTGAAAACTTATATAATGACCCAAAAGAAAAGTAACCAATTAAAAGGACGACTAGTGATAACATAAACTTTCTTTTCAATCGAAAAACCCAATACAAAAAGAAAAGAACATTTAAAATTATTAAAAATGAAACGCCCAGATTAACTACAGATAGTAAAGAAAATGTTTTAGGAGGTAAAAAAGGCAAAACGAAAGATAGTAAGAGCAATACAGCTGCAACACCATTTATAAAATAAATGATTTTATTTATGAAGCTTAGTTTTTTCATGTATTTACTTCCCAGCTTTAAATAAGAATTCTTTTTCTTCGGATGTTAAACTATCGTAACCACTTTTACCGATCTTATCTAAAATAACATCAATTTTCTTTTGATTATTAAAGGCTTCAAAATCACCTTTAGAATAGCCTCCAACTTTACTTTTATTTTTATGTACTGTTTTTAAAGGCCCTTTTCTTGATGCTTTAAATAAATTAGTTATACTATCCATTAATCTCTCAAAGTCTTTCCCTATATCTTGTCCTTTTATCAATTGCTTCGCATAAAAATAACCTAAAAACGCACCTCCTAAGTGTGCCAAGTTTCCACCCGTATTTCCCGTTTCTGGATTACTGATACCCGAAAAAACACCAATAACATCTAAAATGACTATTGCGGCACCAATATACCAAAGCTTTAAGTTGAATGTAAAAAAGCGCATCTCTTGATTAGGCATATATGCACAAAGAAAAATCAACAACGCTCTAACAGCTGCCGACGCTCCTAACAATCTTGAGTCTCCTCCAAATACACTAGGGAATAATGTATAGCACAACATAAACAATAACCCACCAGAAATAGCACCAAGAAAATAAATATTCAGGGCCATTTTATAGCTAAATAAGTTTAAGAACATACGTCCTAAAAAATACAACCAAAGCATATTAAATAATAGATGTAAAAAATCGTAGTGCAAAAAAGCATAGGTAATAATTGCCCAAGGTTTAACAATGAATTTTAAAAAATCACTTGGTAACTCAAACCAAACAAAATCAAATCTTAAGATTAAAGCCAATAAAAAAACAACAGCATTGACGGCTATTATTTTTTCTAGTACATTTAAATTTGAAAGTTTCTTTTTTATGTCTTGATTTAGCGAACTCATTAATTCCAACGGTTTCTGTTAAACTGATTTTTTTTCCAATACCACATAATAAAAAAGCCTGTTAATGCGCCACCAACGTGAGCCATATAAGCCGTATTACTTGGACTAAAGAACGACTGCCCTGTTATACCAGAAATTAAATCTAAAATAATAATTCCAGGAATAAAATATTTTGCTTTTATAGGAATTGGTAAAAAGATCATCATCAGTTTAGCTTCAGGATTCATCATACCAAAAGCTGCTAGAATGCCCATTATACAACCAGATGCTCCAACCATAGACGCATTATATGCTTGATAAATATCTTTCAACATCGAAACTTGAAATTTAGTTACACCAGCTATTGTTTCATTATTAGTTAGCATTTGTTTAATGCTTTCTGAAGACAACCCAGATTCTAATAATGCATTATAATTAGGAAGATATTGAAAATAGTAAAACCCTACTTGAAACAAAACAGCTCCTAAACCTGCAGAAATATATAAAAACAAAAAACGCTTAGAACCTAAAACCTGTTCCACAGGTGAACCAAACATCCAGAGAGCGAACATATTAAATAAAATGTGCATCGCACCACCATGCATAAACATGTGCGTAATAATTTGCCATGGTTCAAACGCATCATTTTGCGGAAAATACATAGCAAACCATTCATAAAATAAATTACCTCCTCCAATGGCTAAGGTGCCAATAAACATAATCGCGTTAATGATTATTAAATGTTTAACGGTTTCTGAAATTCGCATCATATATTACATAAATTTTTTATCTAACTCGTCAACACTCATCGTTATAAATGTTGTTCTGTTAGTAGGTGATACATTTGGTTCTTTACATGCAAATAGCTTGTTTACCAAATGTTCTTGTTCGTCTTTTTGTAGCGACTGCCCTGTTTTAATGGCTAGACTTTTAGCCATAGATTTTGCCAATAAATCGGTTGCACTAAAATTACTATCCGGCACTTCGTTTTCAACATCGCTTATCAGTTGTTCTAATATAATAGATACTTCACTTTCTGGAACACCAACTGGCACACCCGTAATGTCCACAAATTCCTCTTTAACGCTTGAAAACACAAAACCGGTATGTTCTAAATCATTTTTTAACTGATTTATAATAACAATGTCTTGAGGTGAAAAATGAAGTTGAAGGGGAAATAATAATTGTTGACTTGCCGCCTCTTTAATGGTTAAATTCTTAAGGAAATCTTCATATAGCACACGTTGATGCGCTCGATGTTGATCAATGACCAACATTCCAGATTTTATGGCACTCACTATATATTTATTATGCAGTTGATATGTTGTATTGGTTTGCTCTACTTGATTATCATCATCAAAAATTGATGCTGTTTGTTCTTCACTTTCAAACTGAACTTCTGTAAAATCTTGTTTCGAGTCATTCCCTTTTGATTCTAAACCAACATATAAACTTTCCCAACTTGTAGTCGGTTCTTTTTTATAGGCTACCGCTCTAGCTTTTGAGGCTGTTTCCTCTTGAAACGGATTAAAGCTCCTATCTACTTCAACTTTTGGAACATGGGCGTCGGTATTCTCATGGCTATAGGGTGTATCTAGATTTGGGTCGCGATCAAAATCAATTACTGGTGCAATATTAAACTGACCTAAACTATGTTTTATTGCAGAACGCAATAACGCATAAAGCGTGTGTTCATCATCAAACTTAATTTCTGTTTTTGTTGGATGAATATTTATATCTATAGTTTGTGGATTAACCGTTAAATTTAAAAAGTAACTGGCATGAGTACCATTTCTGAGTAAACCTTCAAAAGCTGATGCAATAGCATGATTTAAATAAGCACTTTTAATAAAACGGTCGTTTACAAAAAAATATTGCTCTCCTCTTGTTTTCTTTGCAAATTCAGGTTTTCCAACAAATCCTGAAATTTTAAGTACTTCGGTATCCTCTTTAACAGGCACCAACTTCTCATTGGTTTTGTTCCCAAAAATATTAACGATACGCTGGCGATAATTACTAATTGGCAAATTAAAAGCCTCACTGCCATTATTATATAAAGCAAAACTTATATTAGGATGTGCTAGTGCTACACGATGGAACTCATCAATAACATGGCGCAATTCAACCGCATCAGATTTTAAAAAATTACGTCTTGCTGG
>Ga0209119_1001468_pt1 | contig 23042 bp, 18 predicted proteins | sample COG_03_FD_184747 | JGI IMG/M metagenome (GOLD analysis project Ga0209119, IMG submission 184747) | Pelagic Microbial community sample from North Sea - COGITO 998_met_03 (SPAdes) (version 2) | ecosystem: Environmental > Aquatic > Marine > Neritic zone/Coastal water | place: Helgoland, sampling... | reverse complement strand
ATTCAATATGCAGTTGAGGAAGCGATTGCGGCTGGAATTGATACGCTTATATTTGTTACAGGACGGAATAAGCGTGCGATTGAAGATCACTTTGATGTAAATAAAGAGCTTGAATTGGCCTTGCGCTCAAAAGGAAAAAATGAGCAAGCGGACATGGTGCGCAATATTATTCCACCGCACGTGGAATGTATATTTGTTCGCCAGGCTGAACAATTGGGTTTGGGCCATGCAGTTCTTTGTGCTGAACGCGCAGTTGCAGGCGATCCTTTTGCAGTTCTATTAGCAGATGATTTTTTAACAGATTATGCTCCAGGTGTTACGGCTGATCTTGTAGATGCATTTGAAAAAAGTGGCAATTCGCAATTATCGGTCATGCCAGTGGATGAAGCTTATATTTCACAGTACGGTGTCATTATTCCTTCAGCAGATGGTCATGGAGTTATAGGAGTGGTTGAAAAGCCGAGACAGGATGAGGCGCCTTCTAATCTGGCTTCGATTGGCAGGTATGTTTTGACCTCAGACATATTTGATACACTTAGAAATTTGCCAGTAGGTTCTGGTGGAGAAATACAGTTAGCCGATGCCTTGAATTTGCACGCTCAGAATGGCTTATTAGAAGCTGTTAAGCTTAAAGGTAAAAGGTTTGACTGTGGGTCTGTTGATGGGTTCATGAATGCGTCTGCATATGAATACTCAAAAAGATTGGAAAATTAATATGAGAGTTCTTGTGACAGGCGGTGCTGGTTATATTGGTAGCCATACATGTGTTGAGCTTTTAAAGGCTAGTCATGAAGTATTTGTAATAGATAACCTCTCGAATGGACATGATGCTGCACTTGAGCGAGTTCGACTTATAACTAATTGTGAGTTGCAATTTATGAATGCAGATATTCGTGATTCAAATGCGTTAGATAAAATTTTTAATACCTTTAAACCAGATTCAGTCATTCATTTTGCTGGGTTAAAGGCTGTTGGCGAGAGCGTTGTAGATCCATTGAAATATTATGAAGTAAATGTTGGGGGCTCTATTTCATTGCTTACGGCTATGACAAAAGCTGAATGTAGTAATATTGTTTTTTCATCATCTGCTACAGTTTATGGTGATCCTAAATATTTACCATATGATGAAGAGCATCCAACTAATCCAGTGAACCCATACGGGCGTACTAAGTTGATAATCGAAAATATAATCAATGATTGGACAAAAGTGGATACAAAAAGAAGAGGAACTATTCTCAGATATTTCAACCCTGTTGGGGCTCATGAATCTGGCCAAATTGGGGAAGAACCAATTGGAACACCAAATAATTTAATGCCTTATATCGCTCAAGTAGCTAATGGTCGCCGTGAACATTTAAATATTTTTGGTAATGACTATGAGACTGTAGATGGAACTGGAGCAAGGGATTATATCCATGTCGTAGATTTAGCTCTGGCGCATATAGGTGCTTTAAATCAAAGTAAGTTGGATAATTTTGAAATATTAAACATTGGAGGGGGAAAAAGCACGACTGTTCTTGAGTTGGTGAGTAAATTTGAAGAGATATCTGGCGTTCCAATTAAATTTAAATATTTACCTCGACGTGAAGGAGACCTTGCTGCCTTTTGGGCAGATTCTTCAAAGTCATTTCTGAAAATGAATTGGCAAGCGGAAAGAAATTTAAAGAATATTTGTGAAGATACTTGGCGCTGGCATGAATTAAACCCAACTGGTTTTGGAATTGAATAATTAAATTTTATGCAAATATTTCATTTGATGGTTAAAGCGCTGGTAGGAGAGATAAACTCTTAATAGGCTTTACGCACAAATACTGTAAACCTCTGTTATATATGGATAAATAGTAGTTTACAGATACTAAATATTTCTTAATATAGTGCCAAATATAGTACTTATTATGGATAATTTCCTTGACTTTACCCTCCTTATTAGGTATGATTAGTGTATAAGAACATTGGCTACCCGATACTAAAAGTTGACGCTCCTCTGTTCCTAGGCTGATTGGCCTCGTAATATACACGACCACCCTCTCAATAGCTGTTCCCTTTCAAATCACTGGCAGGTTCACGCTTGGACTCTGCCTATAGTTCAAGGACAACATTTCCAAGTGGGTACTAAGACACGATTCCAATACTATCAGAACATCCGCAAATTACATCCAGATGCTTTCTGGTCATCAAAGGTACAGCATCAGATGCATGAAGATCAAAAGCTAATGGGTAATCTATTCTTTGATCAACTAGAGCTTCCCCTGATGGAGGAACAACTATGATTAAAAACGCAAAAGAAAGTCATCTCAGGAAAGCTAGGCATGAAACTGTAAAGAAAGATGCAGATGATCGAGCAAAGACTATAGAGCCAGTTATAAAAGCCATGCGTGATAGTGGAAACACTTGGGATCAGATTGCAAAGCATATGAACGAGCTATCAATACTTACTGCTAGAGGTGGAAAATGGCATGGTAAAACAGTGTTAAATGCACACCAAAGATTAACCTAATAAGCTATTTCTCTGAATTGACAGTATTGTGAATAAGGAGTGTGAGCTTTATCTGAGTATTGCATATCTCACTTTGACACTCTAACTTTAGATAAAGCGTCTAGAAAATTAAGAAGAACAATATGAAGAAATTATTAGCAACCATTCTATTTGTTTTGTTGGGCTTTCAGGTATCTGCTTAGAACTTTAATAAGGGCTTAAAAGCGGCTCATGCTGGTGACTACGCAACAGCACTCAAAGAGTGGAAACCCTTAGCTGAAAAAGGTGATGATGAGGCTCAATTTAATCTTGGACTTATGTACGACCGTGGTGAAGGAGTTGCTCCTGCAGAAAGAATAAGCTATCCCTTGGGTATTGATGCTCCAGATCTTTGTAAAGAATGTTATCATGTGAATAGTTGTGGCATCAAATTTTTTTTGTTTATGAGGCTATCTAAGTGATTAAAGTCCAATTTAAAAAACTACTTAAATTAATAAATTGTCTTCGTGTAAAGGAATGGCGTGCTCCATTAAGATTTGGAGTTGCTGCAGCTCTAGAGCACGATTTTTTCTTTAGAAACCATAATTTTAATACAGTGGTCGATATTGGAGCCAACACGGGTCAATTTTCATTGGTAATGAAAAAAAATTTCCCTGAAGCCAATATTTTTGCGTTCGAACCGTTAAAGGAGCCATTTTTTACCTATTCAAAAATATTTGACAATGATACTCGCGTGAATGTTTTTAATAGTGCTATAGCTCAAGAAGCTGGTGTTACTAAGATGCACATATCTAAGAGTCTCGATTCCTCATCGCTTCTAGAATTAACAGAACTTCAAAATGAAGTTTTTCCTGGAACGAGTGCCATCGGAACCCAAAATGTTACGATGGGACGACTAGCATCGTTTGTTAGTAAAGAACAAATTAAAGGCGTCTCTTTACTTAAACTGGATGTCCAAGGTTTTGAACTTGAGGTGCTAAGCGGCTGCGAAGAATTATTGCATATGTTTGATATGGTGTACTGCGAATGCTCATTTTTCGAGTTATACGCTGGACAATCCTTAGCGCCACAAATAATTGAATTTATGTCAGTAAAAGGCTTTGTTTTACAGGGATTTAATAATGTGAAATATGATAAGAATGGAAGTACTGTTCAAGCTGATTTTATATTTTGTAAGGCTGAGCAGTAGCTCTATCTATCATCGACTTGTCAAGCTGAAGAAATGAAGAGAAAAAAATTTTAAATTCTGTATCATTTTTATATTTAATTTTATTTAATGATTGACATGATTAATTGATATTGTTACGGGATTTTTACGTTATTTAATTGGGTATTTTTAATATATTTCTGATATTTTAAACTCTAAACTAATATTTAAAATTAATCCAATAAACAATAATATGAGACTCTATAGATAACAATTTTGTTAATGAAGAAAGAATTATAGAAATTATGAATGATCAATTTCTCACCCAAATTCCTGAACTTTTTGTATCAAATGAGAACTCAAAAAAGATTAAGCTCGAAGCTGCTAATTTAACCAGTTATGATCTCACCGAGCGTCAGATTTGTGATCTTGAATTGTTGATGAATGGTGGGTTTAATCCACTTAAAGGGTTCTTGTCACAGGCTGATTATGAAAGTGTTGTTGACAATATGCGTTTGTCTGATGGAACGCTCTGGCCGATGCCAATCACGCTTGATGTGACAAGTGCTTTTTCTAAAAATATTGAACTAGGTCAGGACATCGCTTTAAGAGATCTAGAAGGTGTTATACTTGCCACTATGACGATCACTGATAAATGGCTTCCAAACAAAGTGCATGAGGCGGAAAAGGTCTTTAGCTCTAATGACAGTGCGCATCCGGCTGTTAATTATTTACACAATGTTGCAGGTGAGGTTTACTTGGGGGGGCCTGTTGCGGGTATCCAGCAGCCTTTTCACTATGATTTCCGTGGCCGCCGCAATACGCCCAACGAGTTGCGCTCTTATTTTTTTAAAATGGGTTGGCGTAAAGTTGTTGCCTTTCAAACGCGTAACCCATTGCACCGTGCGCATCAAGAATTGACGTTCCGGGCCGCTAAAGAGGCACAGGCGAATCTCTTAATCCATCCGGTTGTAGGTATGACAAAGCCTGGCGACATTGATCATTTTACCCGCGTACGCTGCTATGAGGCTGTGTTGGACCAATACCCTTCATCAACAACGACAATGTCTTTGCTAAATCTTGCAATGCGGATGGCTGGCCCACGTGAGGCAGTTTGGCATGGTCTTATCCGTAAGAACCACGGTTGCACTCATTTTATCGTTGGTCGTGACCATGCAGGTCCAGGTAAGAATTCTGTGGGTGAAAACTTTTATGGAGCCTACGATGCACAGGACTTGTTTGGTAAATATCAAGAAGAAATGGGAATAGAAATGATCGATTTCAAGCACATGGTTTATGTGAAAGAACGTGCTCAATATGAGCCTGAAAATGAGATCCAAGATAAGGATGACGTGACGATAATGAATATTTCAGGAACTGAGTTGCGCCGTCGCTTGTCCGCGGGTCTTGAAATTCCTCAGTGGTTCTCATTTAAAGGCGTTGTGAAAGAGTTGAGAAAGACGCGCCCACAACTGGCTGATCAGGGGTTTACGGTATTCTTTACTGGGCTTTCTGGGTCAGGAAAATCAACTGTTGCTAATGCATTGATGATAAAGTTGATGGAAATGGGTGGACGCCCAGTGACGCTACTTGATGGTGATCTTGTACGGAAAAACTTATCTTCAGAGCTAGGTTTTAGCAAAGAACACCGTGACTTGAATATCCGCCGTATTGGTTATGTTGCGTCTGAGATTACAAAGAATGGTGGCATTGCTATCTGTGCGCCTATAGCACCCTACGATACAACTCGACGCAAAGTCCGCGAAGATATCGAACAGTTTGGTGCATTTATAGAGGTACATGTGGCCACATCTCTTGAGGAGTGTGAGCGACGTGATCGAAAAGGCCTTTATAAATTGGCGCGTGCAGGAAAGATTAAAGGATTCACGGGAATTTCAGATCCGTATGAAACACCACAAAAGCCTGAACTGCGGCTAGAAACTGAGAGTGTTCAGGTTGATGATTGTGCACAACAGGTCATATTGCTTTTGGAAAGCCTTGGATTGATCAAAGGGTAATTCTTTATTCACATATATTTAGAACAGGTGTCCAGTTAGTATTCACCTAGAGCCCAGCCTTAAAATCAATCTTGAATGTTTGATTGTTTTTCATGCTGGCTTTTTTGAAAGTTTAAAGAGGTGAGCTAAAAATTGTTATTGTCATGAAAGATCACCATATGTTTTTTCTGGATTATAATCTGTATAATCCAAGTCAAAACTCCTATAGAAAACTAAATTCAAAACAAGTTTATGAAGATATTTGGTATTGATATAAATAAAACACAGTTAGTTATAGTAAATAAAAATATTTATAAATCCAAATTTTATTGATTAAACGACTGAAGACTATATCTATTGATATGTGTTTTTGTGTTTCTGCCCATTAAATCCATTAAAACTCATATGCGTTGATCTGTTTCGTATTTTTCAACTGTAGCAATAAAGTTTGTAAATAGTCCATCTAAAATTTTTACCTGATCATTTATTTTAAGCTTTTTTATAGGCAGCAATTTACCTGATAAATCGCATCGCATCATCAAATTATCAACAAATATGGTAGGGGTAGATTTAAGAATAGAATTAAAAGTAATTATGCGTGAAACACCATAAGTGAAATTTATTCTAGACTATTCAGTATTTGTTCTATCAAATGTGACAAACATATAGCCTGGAAAAAGAGGTTTTGTGGTGGATATAAATCTAGACTCTATTCGTGAAGTGATATTGTGTAATGGCAAAAATGTTTCAAAACCTTGTTGATTGAAATTCTTTTTTGCCTGAAAGTGTGTATTTGGTTTAAATTGTATAATGAGCCATTCTTGTGACATATTAATGCACCTTTTTAATTATTGCTTATATTTGAATCATATTAATAATAATATGCATGTAGTTACTAAAAAAATTCTATAAAAAGTATTACTTTGAAACTATTATTGACAATAATCATTCATTAATTCATCATCATTTTAATAAATTGAATGATGAAGATTTCTAGTATTAGATAAAGGTTCTTATCGTATTCCACAGAATAGTTTTTGGAGTTTATAAAAAAAAGCACACTCATGTTTAATCACATAAAAATGTTATTTAATTACTTATTTCTGGTGGTGCAGGTTATACCGGCTAACACATGGCCTGGTATGTTCAAAAGCAAGTCCATGGTTGGGAATATGCTTAGGGATATATACTACGCTAATTATATTGTCCGCTTTGACGATAAATATCGGTGCGCTAAACAATGAGTCTTGAGAGGGCAGTCGGTACCTTAAATAAGGCATTATCTAGTGGCTGTGAATTGGGAGAAGGTTTGTTTGTTAGAAATGATAAAGCCGCTTGGGTTGATATCAATAATAATTATCTAATGATTTATGAAGAAGATGTTCTAACTTGTCATGCCACCTATTATAAGCCATCTATTATTTATAATATAAAAGAAAATGAAGTAAGTTTGGGCTCAGATGTCGGGTTGACCGCATTCAATACGATAACTAATCAAGAAACCATATTGAATGATGTTTCAGGGATGCACAATACTAAAGATTATCGCAGTAATGACGGTGGATTCTGTGAGACTCATCAATTACTGAGCTTTATGCATATAAATGACCCAGAAAATAATTTGGGGTTTGTTTACCGGGTTTCTGACAAGTCAATCTCACTAATAGATAATAGCCTTCATATTCCTAACTCTTTCATACAGATTGGGCCTTCTAAGATACTTATAAGTGACTCACTAAAGGGTCAGATATGGCTGTTTAAACTAGACACGTTGGGAAATGTGGCTGAGAAGACTATTTGGGCCCAATTAGAGCCTGGAATAGCTCCAGATGGTGGATGCTTAGTTGAAGGTCTTGTCTTTATCGCCTTATGGGATGACGCAGCTATCGCTGTATTTGACAAAGATGGAGCATTGCTGAATAAATTAGTGCTGCCAGTAATAAGACCGACGAATTGCAAATTTGACAAAATTTCTTCTCAATTGTGGATCACTAGTGCGTCTGAAGGGCTGAGTAAAGAACAGATGAGCCTTTATCCTGCTTCTGGAAATACTTTAGTTTATGACTTGGAGTTACGATATTAATGTTAGTGTCTATCGTTATAAGAACATTGAATGAAGCCACCTATATTGCTGAGATGCTAGAAGCTATTGATATGCAGAACAGGCAGGGTTTTGAGGTGGAAGTTGTAATAATTGACTCTGGATCAACGGATGCGACTCTGAGTCTCGCTCAAGATTTTGGTTGCAAAATAACATTTATAAAGAAAGATCAATTCACTTTTGGCCGCTCCCTCAATATGGGATCGGATTTTGCCAATGGAGACATATTGGTTTACATATCTGGTCATTGTATTCCAACTGATAATGCGTGGCTAATGCAATTAATAAAACCTATTGTTGATGGTGTGGCCGGTTATACCTATGGTCGTCAAATTGGCAGAGATACTACGAAATATGCTGAAAGTAAAATATTCGAAAAGTATTTCCCTCCCCAGTCCAAGATTCCGCAGAGTGATATTTTTTGTAATAACGCTAATTCAGCTATTGCGCGCCAAGTTTGGTCTAAATTTACATTTGATGAGCAAATTACAGGACTGGAAGATATGGAACTTGCAAAACGTTTTAGTGAACAGGGTGGAAAAATCGCCTATGTAGCCGATGCATGTGTATATCATATCCATAATGAAAACTGGAACCAGACGCGTCGGCGCTATGAGCGAGAGGCAATCGCTCTTCAGCGAATTATGCCTGAAGTTCAGCTTGGAATCTTCGATATAATACTTTTCATATATGTTTCTGTGGCTTCTGATTCAAGAGCAGCGATTGCTGATGGGTGTTTTTTCAAAGAATTCTTTGGAATTATAAAGTTTAGATTGGCGCAGTTTACGGGGTCTTTTAGAGGCAATCATGATCACCGTGAATTATCTAAAAAACGTAAAGAAAATTATTTCTTCCCAACAAAAACATTATAGGATTGATTTATGAAAATTATAGCACTTTTACCAATGAAAGCTAACAGTGAACGTGTTAAAGGTAAAAATTTCAGAGATTTTGGCGGCAAACCATTATTTTCTTGGATACTTGATACACTAAAAAGTGTGTCTACTATTGATGCCGTGGTTATTAACACTGATGCACGAGAAATACTCATAGAAAACGGACTTATTGAGAATGAGCGTATCATTATAAGAGATAGAAAAGCAGAAATATGCGGTGATTTTGTGTCAATGAATGTGATTATAAACGATGACATACAAAATATTGATGCTGATATTTTCTTGATGACACATACAACCAATCCATTTCTTAGTAAAAAGTCGGTTGAGGCTGCGTTATCACAATTTAAGGATGCGCTGAGTCATAGAACAGCAAACTCATTATTCACAGTTAACAAGGTTCAAGAAAGGTTCTATGACTCTAATGCAAAAGCCTTAAATCATGATCCCAAAAGACTTGTTCGAACACAGGATTTGGAACCTTGGTATCAAGAAAATTCCAACCTTTACCTTTTCACAAAGGAAGGTTTTGGTACAACCCATGCTAGAATTGGCTCAAAGCCGATGATGTTAGAAACACCGTTATTTGAGTCTACAGATATAGATACTCCAGATGATTGGGATTTGGCTGAAGCAATGATTGAGCACTTTAGAAAAAAAGGATCATTAATATGACATTTAAGGTTTTAATTACCTGTCCACCAATGCTCAGGCAAATCGATCAATTTTACGATTTGTTTCAAGATTTAGGCATTCGCGTTACAACACCTGACGTTGTGCAAACCCTTTCTGTCGAAAAGTTGTTGGCGATAGTACCACAGCACGATGGTTGGATTATTGGTGATGATTCTGCTACCTCTGAAGTGTTTACAGCTGGTAAGTCTGGAAAACTCAGGGCTGCTGTAAAATGGGGGATTGGAGTAGATAATGTAGATTTTTCTGCCTGTGAAAAGCTAGGTATCCCAATTACAAATACCCCAGGAATGTTTGGAGCGGAAGTGGCAGATCTTGCTATGTGCTATGTTTTGGGACTTGCCCGTGACGCATTCTATATCGATCGAGAGATACGAAAGGGGGGGTGGCCCAAGCCGGCAGGTATATCACTTGTTGGAAAAACTATCGGTATAGTAGGGCTTGGGGACATCGGTCGCAACATAGCCAAGCGAGCACGAGCGCACGACTTAAAAATTATTGGTTGGGATCCATACACTAAGTCAATACCGGATTATATAAAGGTTAAAGACGCTTTCCCATCTGGAATTAGTTCGTGTGATTTTATCGTGTTCTCATGTGCGCTTACTAAGGATAGCCATCATCTCTTAAATGAATCTATTTTAGGTCTATTAAAGCCAGGTGTTAGAGTAATTAATGTGTCTAGGGGCCCATTGATAAAGGAAACCGCTCTTCTTGAAGGCTTAGCTAATAAAATTATTACCTCAGCAGCCTTAGATGTTTTTGAAGTGGAACCTTTGGGCCAGAGTAATAAAATTTTAAATCACCCTAAGTGTATCGTTGGTTCTCACAACGGTTCAAACACGATTGATGCAGTTGTTCGCGCTAGCTACGAGGCGATTCGGTTGCTTGATGCAATGCTCAAAGGACATAGTTGGCAATGACTAAAGTAGCTGTAATAACTGGATCTAGTGGCGGTATTGGGCGCGCTTTGGTAAAGACTTTTCTCGCTGATGGGTATTTTGTTTTAGGGCTCGATATAAATCCTTCAAAATCAGTTATGCCTGAGGCCTATGTCGAAATTGAAGTAAATCTGCTCAGGTTTTCGAAGAATTCGTTTTACCGAGACAGTATTTTAGGAAACATAAAAGAACTTTTACCACATAAGGTGAATAAGTTTGTTCTAATTAACAATGCAGCAGAGCAAATTTTAAAACGGGTCACTGAAATACACTGGCAAGATTGGGAGAACTCTTTAGCGGTAAATACTGTGGCCCCATTTTTTCTTGTTCAAGGGCTAATTGACGAGCTCAGCGCGTCTTCTGGTCACGTTATAAATGTTTCTAGTATTCACGCAAAATTAACAAAGACTAAGTTTACTTGTTACAGCTCATCTAAATCTGCTTTGGAGGCTCTTACTAGATCTTTAGCATTAGAACTCTCTCCTATTGGTATTTCGGTTAATGCTATTGCGCCAGCCGCTATTTCAACCGATATGTTAAAAGCTAGCTTTAAGGACAAGCCAGAGAAGCTTCTAGAGCTTAAACGCTATCATCCCGCAGGATATGTTGGAACGCCCGAGCAGATCGCTTTATTTGTTAAGAGTATAACTGAACAAAAAGGTGGATTTTTAACTGGGTCTATCTTAGATTTTAACGGTGGCATAGCAGGGCAATTACATGATCCAAGTTAGTGATCAAAACATAAAAAATATTCTATCTTTAGGAAAAAAACTATGAAACTTTTATTGAAAAGAGCAAAAGTAATTTTAAGACAAAAAATTTCTCCTGCAACCTTAGAATGGATCAAAAAGATAATTGGTAGTTATAAATTTGATGAAGTTGATTTAATTTATAATGTACTAGCAGACAAGATAAATTCTAAAATTATGATAGATGTAGGTGCCCATTATGGAGAATCATTTAGTAGCTTTCTTTTTGATAAGTGGGACGTTTATGCTTTTGAGCCTGATAATGAAAACATGAAAATTTTGAGTTTTTTTTCGAATTCAAAAGGAAAATTAGTGTTGGATAAAAGAGGTTGCAGCAATAAATCTGCTAAAAGTATAAATTTTTTTTCGAGCGTTGTTTCAAGTGGTATAAGCTCATTATCACCATTTCATAATAGTCATATTCTAGCGAATAAAATTGATACAGTCACTATTGCTGATTATGTGGAAGAACAGAAAATAAAAGAGATAGGTTTTTTAAAGATTGATACAGAAGGGCATGATTTTTTTGTACTTCAGGGTATGCCATGGGGAAAAGTGAAGCCTGAGGTAATTGTTTGTGAATTTGAAGATAGCAAAACAAAGAAATTAGGCTATACATACAATGAAATGGCCAATTTTCTTAAAGAAAAAAAATATTATCTCCTAGTATCAGAATGGGATCCAATTGTAGAATATGGGCAGCGGCATAAACCGAAAAAATTGCATGAGTATCCATGTACTTTAATAAACAATAATGCATGGGGAAATATTATAGCGTTTTCGAATAAAGAGTTTTACAAATTATTTCTAGAATCAACTATATCAGGTAAGACTTTTAAGTAGATAAATCGTTCTTATTTTATACTTAACTAAAAATATGAATTATATGACCAAAAAAAAAGAAACATACTTATGGAACGCCATAGATGGTATTGTTAGCGCTTCATTTGTTTTATTGATAGGCAAGATAATACAGTTTTTCTTTTTGCTAAAATTGGCATTTGTTATCGACCAAAACCAACTAGTTATGTTTTTTTCGGCTTTAGCAATTGGGCAAGTATTTGGTATTATAATAATTCCTGGAGGTCAGCAGGGCCTTACCGCGCTTATTGCTAAGGCGGTTTCACAAAATGATTCCGGAACTTTTAGGAGTATATTTTGGATGAGCATAGTGATGTTTCTTTGCTTTGTTTTATTATTGATAGTGATGGCTATTTTATCTAAATATATAAATTTTCTGGACGTTTTGTATAAAAATATACTTTACTTTTTAGTTGTATTGATTGGAGTTTTTTCGATTCTTAGATCTGCAGTCACAAGAGGTTGTGGTTTCATCTTTAAAAGTCTATTTTATATCGAAGTAGCAGCACCATTTGTACTTTTGATTTTACTACACACAGCTCAATCTTTGTTCGATATAATTCCTTTTAGCGTAATCTGGTTTGCGGCCTACTTAACATTTGAATTAATATCGATATATGTTTGCAAAGAACCAATAATAAATTTACTTAATGGACCAAAAGTAAATTTATTACTCCCTAAAATAAAAATAAAACATTTATTAACTAATCAAATATCTAACACATTCATGTTGGCGGTAGTTCGGCTAGATGTTGTTCTCTTGGCAGCTATCTCAGGGCCTTCAGTTGCCGCGCCATACATATTAGTTAATAAATTTGTTCAGCCAATTACCCTCATAGCTAGGGTTTTATCAAACTCAACTGCAACTATGATTGCACAAACATTTGCAAAAGGAAATGTGAAAGAAAGTAATCGTTTAACTTTTTTAGGGTTTTTGTATGTTTTAATATCTCTATTTACAGTATTTATTTTAATTTACTTTTCGTTTGAATATTTAAGAAACTATTTTGACTCCAAATATGACTTAACTTATGAGGTTTTCTTTTACTTAACTGTAGCATATGTGTTCATGTCCTTGGGCGCCCCCTTTTCTCAAAACTTAATTATGACGAATAAAGCTCATTACTTATTAGTCATTCATATGGTTGCATTCATTGTTTTCTATGGGTTGGTTTTTGTGTCTAGAGACAACATGAGTGCAGATACAATGGCCAAATTTATTTTTGCATTGATGTCATTTGTATTTATTGCTTCTTTAACCACCTATATTCTCATCTATTGGAAGAAAAATTTGAATAAGATCACCAATTTAAATAAAAATGTCCAAAAATGACCGGAAATATTGAATTATTATCACAATATCAGAAAATATCTGCAATATCGAAGTTAAACGGTGTTCTTATAATTCTTCTTATTTCTACTTTTAGATTACCCGTCCTTTTTGCTGGCAATCTAGGCTTACTACTCAATATAATTTTTATTTTGGCTCTGCTATTATTAATCATATTAAGGTTGCCAGATATCTTTGTTATTAGAAATGTTAATAAGATATATTTAAGGTTGATTATATTTTTTGTAATTTGGGGTCAAATGGCTGAACTTAGAACCTTATTAAACGGGCACTACGAAGCCTTCTTTGTCTTCAAGGTCATTGTTTGGCAATGGTTAATAATAATGGTGGCTTTAGGAATGGTTACAAGACTGAAGAACAAGCAAGAGCTTGAATTTTTACTGAGGTCCTTAATAATTGGTGCAAGTCTTTACCTTATAGTAAATTTGGGTTTGGCACTGCTTGGTGTAAAAAGCGCTGATTATGTAGCAACACATGATTATGATTTACGAGGGGCAATTTTAACTGCATTGGAATTCGATATCCTGTTAATGGTGTTCCCTCTCGCGTCTTCAGTTAAGGGTATTGCACCAATATGTTTGTTCGTGGGATTGGTGTCATGTGGATTTTTTGGCAAATTTAGGCTGAAGGGTGATCGAATCCTCGCTAGTACAATATTAGTTCTGATCTCTCTGTTTATGCTCATCGTTGTTGACTCAAGGATGGCTATTGCTGCTTTCATTATAGTTTTTCTTGCCGCACTGTTCTTTAATAAAAAAATGATATCTTGGGGGGCGATATTGTTGGTATTAATAACTCCAGTACTTCCTATAATATTTGTCTTCATTGCAGGTATTGCCGAGGACAGTGGACTATTTTCTATGGTTTCCAAAAGTGCTGCTAACAATATTTCTACCTTGTCGAATAGAACAGTTTTTTGGATTGAAGCAGCTAACGTTATCTCACATTTTGACTTCAATACTTTAATAGGATTTGGTGGTAGTGGTCATATTGAAAGTGGAATTAGTGACCGTACTAAATTTGTTTTCAATAATAGAATAGATGATGTTTATCATTCGCTGCACAATACCAGTATTCAAATGTTTATTGACAGGGGGGTGATCGGACTTTTGTCGTTTTTGGCGGTGATTTTAATTCTTTTAGAAAGACTTTCTAGGGCAGGTAATTTGGGTACACGCTTGACAATAGGGGTGGTAGGCGTTTTTTTGATGGGCCAAACGGAATCCATACTTTCTGTTACACCAATCGATACATCAACCATGTTTTTGCTTTTATTTATATTTGCTTCTAGCTCGCACTTAAATGAGAGGAACAGTGGGTGAATATGCCAAACTACAAGATAAAAATATACGATAAATCGACTTGTGTCGCATCTATTTACTATAAATACGAGGGTATAAAATATAATGCTTAAAAAAATATTGATTATAACGAAATCTTTGAGATATTGGCTGGATAAGATTACATACAATCTAAGTACAAATAATAAAGAACTTCAAAAACTTAGAAATAAAGTAAAGGGTAAGCCACTCTTAATTGTTGGGAATGGACCGAGTCTAAATAATACGCCTTTAGATTCTTTTAATGGTATCTACTCAATTGGTATGAATAAAATAGATATGATTTTTGAAAGAACGTCTTGGAGACCTGATATTATTTTGACTATGAATAATTTGGTAGTTAAACAACACTGGTCAGCTATGCTGCAAAATAGTATTCCACATTACTTGAGCTGGAAGTCGCGGTTATTTTTACCGCTTTGGAAACGTAAAAATTTCACCTTTTTTTTGAGCAATGCGTCTAATGATTTTCAGGAGGATATTTCGCTATCAGTTGGTGTTTCTGGGACCGTAACATATGCAGCACTTCAATTTGCATATTATCTAGATGCTAACCCAGTTATTATTGTAGGGGTTGACCATAATTTTACCTATGAGGGCAACGCGAACGATATTCAAAAAAGAAAGGGTGATGATCCAAATCATTTTGATCCAAATTATTTTGCTAAAGGTCAATATTGGGGGGTCCCCAATTTAAATCTGAGTGAAGTTGGGTTCAAAAACGCAAAAAAAGCTTTTGAAAAAAGGGGCAGAAAAATATTTGATGCAACCGTTGAGGGTAAATTGCAAATTTTTGAGAAAATTTCAATTGATGAAGCTCATGCGCTAATCATTCAATCCAATAAATTGAAATGATTAGCTTAAGAGTAATTCTACCACATACCAACTATTATTTTAATAAAGAATAGAGCATAGTGATGCAAAATTATAAAATTACATTCATTATTGGTCCTGCAAGGGCAGGTACAACTTTTTTGGCACAATCTTTACTTTCACAAGATATTGAGTATTTTGAAGAGCCAAATATTGTTTGGAAGCATCGTAACTTTCATCATAAGTTTGAAGAACTTGACTCAAGTAATGTTAACAAAAAAATAAAAGATTATATTAGAAATTATTTTTTTTCTAGGGCAAAGAAAAATGGTAAGCAAATAATTCTTGAAAAAACCCCAACTAATTGTTTGCGCTTAAACTTTGTGCAATCTATATTTCCAGAGGCTAAGTTTATTTTTATTGAGAGAAATATTGATGATATTGCTCACTCAGCTCACAAAAAGTGGATTTTTGAGTTAGATGATAATACAAAAAAAATATACGGCAATAATGTTAACCATAAGATAAGAATTTTAAAACAAAAGTATAAAGCATTAACGCAAATACATTTTTTAGATTTATTGCACTGCTTCCCAAGAGGCTTATCAGAATTCTCTTTTCTCTTTTTTGGTATCAAAAGAAATGTTTGGGGGCCAAGGTACGACAATATATTTCAGGACTTGAAGTCAATGTCAGAATTCGATGTGTGCTTGAAGCAAGCATTTGTTTGCCAGAAAAAAATAGAAAACTTTAAATCAAAACTTTCAAGGTCCGCATATAGAGAAATTTCATTTGAAGGGTTATGTCAGGATACGGAGCAAACAATCTTAGAATTAGAAAAATTCATAAGAAATTGACTCAAATATTAAAAGCTAATTTCAGTACATTTTCCAAACAATAGAATTATATATGTTAAAAAAATTAATAAATTGTTTTAGAGTATCAGCATAGAGGACAACATTATGATTCATCGAGGTAAAGTGATAAAATTGTTTCCTGAAAAATAACTAGAGGATTAGCTGGTGCCTACAGCTGGTATAAAAATAATTTGTAAGAAATGAGGTCAGTATAGTTTTATGAAAATACTTATCTATGGAATAAATTTTAGTCCAGAATTGACTGGAATTGGAAAATATTCTGGTGAGATGGCTCAATGGTTAGTCGAACAGGAGCATAATGTACGAATAATTACGGCACCGCCATATTATCCTGAATGGTCAATCAATGAAAAATTTAAAAATTTTTATTCTATTAAAAAATCCAAAAATCTATCAATAATTCGTTGTCCACTATATGTACCCTCAACACCTAATACAAAGAAAAGATTAGTACATCTAGCATCATTTTCAATTTCATCCTTCATTCCCATGCTAGGGTCAGCATTCTGGAAGCCAGATATTGTAATTCAAATTGTTCCTACACTTTTCTGCTCTATTCAGACATTACTTTTAACTAAATTGGTTGGTGCAAAATCTGTAGTTCATATTCAGGATTATGAAGTTGATGCCATGTTTGGTTTGTCCATAGCTAAGAATGGTTTTTTAAAAAACATTGCATACTGGCTTGAAAAGAAAATTTTAAATAATTTTGATATAGTTTCATCAATATCACAAGGAATGTTAAATAGAGCAATCCAAAAAGGAATTAACAAAAACAATCTTTTATTTTTCCCAAACTGGTCCGAAGTATCTCGTTTTGAAAATCAAAGTAAAAATAAGAAATTTCTAATTGATTTAGGAATCAATCCTGATGTGAAGGTGGTATTATATTCAGGAAATATGGGAGAAAAACAAGGTTTAGAATCGGTTGTTTATGCGGCTAACTGTATGAAAGAAAATAATGATATACACTTTGTTATGGTTGGAGAGGGAAGTGCAAAAGCAAGCCTTGAAAACTTGTCAATTGAGCTGAAACTCAAAAATATTTCCTTTTTACCTCTATTACCATATGACAAGCTACCAATATTATTAGCATCTGCAGATTGCCATTTGGTTATACAAAAAAAAGGTATTGCAGACGCAGTTTTACCATCTAAGCTAACTAATATATTGTCGGTTGGTGGTAATTCTGTAATAACTGCAACAGAAAATTCAACACTTGGATTATTGTGTAAAGAGATCTCTGAAATAGCAGTATTGGTGGAGGCTGAATCTGTTGATGCACTGGTTGTCGGCATAGAACAAGCACTCTTGATGACTATACCCAACAAGGTTGCACAAAATTACGCTAAAGAGTTTCTAGATAAAGATATGATTTTAAGGCGCTTTATAAATTATTTTGAATAATAACCGCATGAATGTTAATTTCTGTTGTATGAATGTTGAATAATTTAAGCCTGCAGTAGACTTCTGTACTCCGGTGTCTATAGATTTACGCGCTATATGTAATCACGATATTTTTTGAATTATCAAAATAATGAACCAGAAAAATTTTATTGAATTGCATCAGGTAGTAGAGAAAAAAATGAACTAATCAATCATACTACATAACGTATATGTCAAGAAAGAATAAATAATTTAAATTTGAATTATCCTGACCTTGCAATGATGGGCGTATGGAATCATTTTTACAATGAAAGCACATTTACCAAAAGTTTAATTTATTATTTGGTCATAATGATACATACAATGATTGAGTTTGGATGCCATTATCGAAACAACTATTCATGTAGAAGTTCATGCTCATGTTTGCTAATATGCAACATGATTGATAAATAATTTATAAGATTAGTTCACTAATTAGAGATACCTAAAATTTGTAGAGATAATGAAGATGTTTGATAAACCAGAACCAACTGTGGCATTCCCATACCTGCCACCAACAGATGAAATAAAAGTAAAATACGCTGATATATTTGAAATCAATGAGCCTCTGCCCCCGAGATTTTTTAAATTAATGTTCGACAAATTTGTTTCAGCTGTGTTGTTAGTATTTAGTTTGCCAATTCTTTTAATGCTCAAGATTGCTTATTTAATTGAAGGTATTTTGATTCCTGAGAATAAGGGGCCAATGCTTTTTTACTATTGGGGTGTGAGCGGTGGCAAAAAGATTAAGAAGTGGAAACTTCGCTTAATTAAAACAAAATACATTGAGCCTGAAGGTGCAAAGCTTCATAATTGGATTGCCTTTTCTGCAGAGTGGACATCTGATAGCCGAACTTTTGTCGGTGCTTTTGCTAAGAAATGGTATCTCGATGAATTGCCACAGTTTTGGAATGTTTTAATTGGTGATATGAGCATTGTTGGTCCGCGGCCATTGTCAGAATTACACTATGAGCGTGATATAGCTCAAGGCAATGTGACGCGCTCATTGCTCAAAGGTGGATTGCTTGGATTGGGGCATATTAATAAAGGCACTAGTGAAATGGGTAATTCTATATATGAGTATGAATATATTAAGGAATATCAAAATCGTTCATCATTTGGGTTGCTTAGGCTGGACTTGTGGATTGTTTGGAAGGGAATAACCGTAATTTTGAGGGGAGGGGGTCATTAATTCCTTTGATCTAATATTTACATTATATTAAATGTTATTTAAAGTTTTTGGATTAGTAAGTTTATAGCACTCATGCTGCCAAGTCGATAAATGCATTCATCTATCACTTTTCTTTCACTCTAATCATTGGTAATTTTATATATTGTAAACATGGATAATATTTTTAAAATTAAAGTTAATTATGAATAACAGAAACGAAACATACCAAGATAATGAAATTAATTTAAAAGAGTTATTTTTAAAAATTTGGCGTGGAAAAGTATATATTTTCTTGATTATTTTCTTATATATATTTCTTGCTTCAGTGTATCTTCAATATGCAGAAAAAAAATATACTGTCGAATATAAACTAAAACCTGTCGGCGAATCTCAACAAAACATTTCTCTAGGTGGATTGGGTGGAATTGCATCACTAGCAGGCATTGAATTACCGACCAACACGACCGATGACTTTAAAATTTTTAAAGAATTACTCTCATCGGTCGAAGTTTCAGAAGAAATTTTTAAAAATAAAGAACTAATAAAAAAAATTTATTATAAAGAATGGAATTCATCCTTAAATAATTTTTCTGATCCACCAAAAAGTAAAATTATGACTTATGCTAGTAACTTTGCAAAAATTTTAACTGGGAATAATGATGTGGTTTATATGCCACCAAATGCAAGGCGTTTAGCAATTTATATTTCTAAAGAAATTGATCTCACGGAAGACAAAGAAACTGGCTTTTTAACTATTGCATCTGAAACATCTGAACCGGATACGCTTTTATCACTTATTGTTAAGCTTTCTCAAACAAGTGATAAAATTATGAGGCAGCGTTATATAGATTTTTCAGAAGAGCCTTTATCTTTTTACAAAGAAAAGTTGCGCACCTCACGCTCTCGAGAGCATCGGGAAGCATTAGCAGAGCTTATTAGTACTGAAGAACAGAAACTAATGTTTGCATCCAGAAATGAACACTTCACGGCAGAACCGTATATTAACCCAACAATAAGTTTGGATCCGACTTCACCAAATCCCATCCGTATATTGTTTTTGGCTCTATTTCTCGGGTTGCTCTCAGGATGTGGTATTATATTAGTAAGAAATGAAACAGTGAAAGATAGTTAATGTTTATTCGATTATTGAAAAGTTTATTTATTTTTATTTTATTGATTGTGAATCAACCAGGCTTTGCTCAATCATTAAGTAGTTTAGAAGTCCAAAAGCTATTACTTGAAAACCCATCAATAATTGAAGATTTTTCAAAACAAAAACCAGAACAAAAAATTGAAAAGAAACTAACAGCCGAAAATCAAAATGTAGCAAATTCAGCTGAAATGTCACAGTTAGATTTAACTCTTACACAGAACCAGAATGAAACAATAACAAAGTCCATATCATCTAGATATTTCAAATCTTTAACGGGAAAATATTTGAAATTTTATGGAGCAGATGAATTTAATCAAACGCAAAATGATGAATTACTTTTTTTTAATACCTTTGGGGAAGATTATCAACTAGCACCAGGTGATACAATTCAAATTATAATAACTGGATTAAGCCCATCAAACGATAATTATCAAGTTATGAACGATGGAACCATAACTCTTGAAAATATTTCTCCTATAAATGTTCACAATATGAATTTGAATCAAGTTAGCAAATTAGTTCTTGATAAGTTTATTTTGGATGATGCCTCTGCGGAAGTGTTTGTCAGGCTTAATAACGCTAGATTGATTACAGTACAAATATCAGGGAACGTTAATGCCCCACAAACTATTGCTGTACCTGCATATACCCCTTTGAGTAAAGTAATTGCATATTCCGGTGGCATCTCTGAAAGTGGCTCCCTTCGAAATATTTCATTAAGTCAAATTGGTGGTGTAACACAAACAATTGATTTCTATGATTTTTTAGAGAATCCATTTCCAAAAAATGATCCATTGATTAAAAATGCTGCACGCATATTTGCTCCAAATAAAGGTGCTACAATCGCATTATTGGGTTATGTTAATAAAGCTGGTATTTATGAATTACCTAATGGTGAAACTGAGATAAAAATAAAAGACTTATTGGGCATTACAGGGACAAGGTTTTTTCCTCCTGGATCTATTTTAAAAGTCTCGCACTTTAACCCACAAGGAAAAATCGCGACTCGATTAGTGACAAAAGATGATATAATTAAAGAGGGTGAAGCACTAAAAGTAGATTTTATTGAAACTCGTGATCTAAATTCATCAAAAGTTTATGGGGCTGTTCTAAAAGACTATGAAATAAAAACTAATACACCGTTAAGTATAAAAGAAATTTTAAAAGATGGCGCAGTATTGAGTTTAGATATCTACACATCGTTAGCATTAATTGATGGAAAAGAAGTTCAGGCTATAAATTTAGATGAAGCATTAGAGGATGATAGCATTACCTTACCTGTTGGATCGGATTTACGATTATTTACAAAAGAGGAATATTTAGGATTGGTTGCTTCAGACCCTAATAAATCTCTTGATCCTATTATTTCTAAAGTCGTTAAATCAAATGTTGTAGAAATTTATCTTGATGGTGAAAGAATTGCATACGTCCCACTTAACCAAAAGCAAAAGCTGCATAATATTAAAGAAGTTCTTAAAGGTGGATTAATACTAAATGAAGGCAATTACTTAACAAATAAAAATATATACACATCGTTTGCATTAATTATTGGAAAAGAAGTTCAGGCTATAAATTTAGATGAAGCTTTAGAGGAAGACAACATTACCCTAGCTGTTGGATCAGATTTGCGATTATTTACAAAAGAGGAATATTTAGGATTGGTTGCTTCAGACCCTAATAAATCTCTTGATCCTATTATTTCCAAAGCTGTTAAATCAAATGTTGCAGAAATTTATCTTGATGGTGAAAGAATTGCGTATGTTCCCGTTAATCAAGACAAAGAGCTCTATGAGTCTATAAAGGGTTTCTATACTCCAAGTGCAAAAACTGTGTATGATTTAGCTCTGTTAGAGAACAATGAAGGAGTTGAAGCATTTAACCTTAGGTTAGCAATGCATAAACACAATCATCCAAATCATCACCATGCAAAACTGAAAATAGGAAATAGATTATTTATTTTTGAAGATAAATTTTTTAATGAACTCATCCTAGAGCAGGAAGCTAATGACTATTATGATTTAGCTGAAATAGAAGCATCAGATAATTTGGATAAAAATAATTCTAGTTTAGAAACATTAAAATTAAAACAGAAATTAAAAGATAAAAATCTACAATATTCTGAATATGTAAATTACTCTAGAAAAATACTTCAAAAATCAAATATTGTAAGAATTAATTTAAACGGTGAATTATTTTCTATTTTACCATATTCAGAAGATATGACCTCTTCCAATATTATAAACAATTTTAGAGGCAGGTTGCCTGGCCTCATTAACGAGTTTGTGATTGTTAAAGATAGAGATTTGAATTCAATACCAAGAATTAAAAATTTGAACTATGAATTCAAAATTAAAAAAAACCAAGACATTACTTTAATTAGCAAAAGTATTTATCGCCAATTAATTAATAATTACGACGCATCAGCTAGCTCTTCCTTACTAGATGATATAATTGAAAGTGATGCAGTGAGAGTCTATCATGATGATAAATTACGTTTAATTTTAGCTCCAAACAATGCTGTTTCAAATTATAAAATACTCAATCAAATAATTGATACAGACGAATTTTATAAATTATATATTGGTCTAAGTAGCAAACGAAATACTGACAACGTCTGGACTTTAAATTCTTATGATGCGCCAACGTTTTTCTCTAAAACACAAAATATAATCCTTGATGCTTCAAATGTGGTTTATTTTTTCTCTGAGCAATACGTAAGAGAAAAATTCGTAAATAGTCTTAATAGAAAAGACCTTCTTAAAGATGAGAGTGATAGACTTATTAATGACAATGAAAGTGCTGAAATTGAAAATAGAAAAACTAAGTCTAATAATTTAAATCAAATTAATTCTGAAATTATAAAAAATAAAAACAAAGATTCAAAACAACGAAAACAGAATGATAACAACACAGAATATGTAGCTAAATTTATGGAATCAAATCTTCGATTTATTTCTGGTTCAATTATGTATCCCGGAACATACCCAGTAGCCAATATGATAAGATTGAAAGATTTAGTGGAAGTTGCAGGATTGATAAGTTCAAAGGCA
>Ga0209119_1001459_pt1 | contig 23143 bp, 23 predicted proteins | sample COG_03_FD_184747 | JGI IMG/M metagenome (GOLD analysis project Ga0209119, IMG submission 184747) | Pelagic Microbial community sample from North Sea - COGITO 998_met_03 (SPAdes) (version 2) | ecosystem: Environmental > Aquatic > Marine > Neritic zone/Coastal water | place: Helgoland, sampling... | reverse complement strand
TCTGCGCCATACCAGGCGCCAACACATCCAGATTTAGAAATCATTACAGATGGGCAAACCATCCAGGAGAGTGTTGCCGTTATTATGCAATTTTTAAATACAAAATTTAATTAACGCAGATGGGTAATTATGTACTTAGTCATTTAAAAGAGTTAGAGTCTGAGGCTATTTTTGTGATACGCGAAATTGCAGCTCAGTTTGAAAACCCTGTATTACTATTCTCTGGAGGTAAAGATTCTATACTATTAACACATTTGGCTAAAAAAGCATTTTATCCTGCCAAAATACCCTTCCCGCTTATCCATGTAGATACGGGGCACAATTTTCCAGAAACCATTGCATTTAGAGACACGCTAGTTAAAAAATTAGGGTTACAGCTTATTGTAGGATCTGTACAGCAGGCTATAGACACAGGCCGCGCCAAGGAAGAAACTGGCGCAGACGCATCTAGAAACGCATTGCAAATAGTCTCCCTGCTAGACACCTTAGAGAAGTATAAAGTAGATGCAGCCATGGGAGGTGCAAGACGTGATGAGGAGAAGGCAAGGGCAAAAGAGCGTTTTTTCTCCCACCGCGATGAGTTTGGACAGTGGGATCCAAAAAATCAACGTCCAGAGCTTTGGAATTTATTTAACGGTCGTAAAAATTACGGAGAACACTTTAGGGTATTCCCGATATCCAACTGGACAGAGCTAGACGTTTGGGAATATATTAAACTAGAAAATATAGAGCTGCCTTCTCTCTATTTTTCTCACCAGCGTGATTGTGTGGTGAGAGATGGATTGATTTTGGCCAACTCTGAGTTTATTAAATTAAAACCAGGTGAGAAGGTGGTAAGCATGACCATCCGCTACCGCACCTGCGGAGATATGCCCATTACGGGAGCTGTAGAATCTGTGGCAGATACATTAGATAAAATAATTGAAGAAATTGCCACAACTCGTATCACTGAGCGCGGGGGTAGGGCAGATGATAAACGTGCAGAAACTGCCATGGAAGACCGCAAAAAATTGGGTTATTTTTAGAAAGCTATAGGCTGTAGGCTCTATGCTCTAGGCGGTAAGCAATAAGCTTAGAGTTTAATAAAGCCTCAATAACACAATTAATGAGAAATTTTAAAAAATATAATGTTTGGGAAATAAGCCATCAATTTGTTTTAAAGATTTATAACATCACAAAACAATTTCCGAAAAGTGAAAACTATCAATTAGTATCACAAATGCAACGCGCAGCGTATTCAATCCCTTCAAATTTCAGCGAAGGTTGTGGACGTGCTTCTGATAAAGACTTTAATAGATTTGTAACGATATGTTTAGGTTCTGCACACGAGTTGGAGTACTTTATTTTACTGGCAAAGGATTTAAAATATATAGACATCAGTACGTATGATTTATTAACAACAGAAATAAACGAGATAAAACGAAAATTATACAGTCTAAGTAAAAAACTAATAGCATAAAAAACACTAGGCATACGGCTTATAGCCTGCGGCCTTCAGCTTATAGCAAAAAATAAAATTATCAAATATAAAAACATAGAAATATTACGTTTTACTACTGCCGGCAGCGTTGATGACGGCAAAAGTACCCTTATTGGAAGGCTGTTGTATGACAGCAAATCAATCTTTCAAGACCAACTAGATGCCGTAGAAGCTTCTAGTAAAAGCAAAGGCTTTGATTATGTAGATCTATCTTTACTTACAGACGGGCTCAAATCTGAGCGGGAACAGGGTATCACCATAGATGTTGCTTACCGCTATTTTGCAACACCAAAGCGTAAATTTATAGTAGCAGACACCCCCGGCCATATTCAGTACACCCGTAACATGGTAACGGGAGCTTCTACTGCCAACTTGGCCATTATACTCATTGATGCGCGTAAAGGCATGCTAGAGCAAACACACAGGCACTCATTTATTGCATCTTTACTGCGTATCCCACATGCTATTGTATGTATTAATAAAATGGATCTGGTAGCGTATAGTGAAGCCGTGTACGATACAATTGTCTCAGATTTTAAAGCCTTTGCCTCTAAGCTAGAAATTAATGACATACAGTTTATTCCTATTTCGGCCCTTAAAGGAGATAACGTAGTAAACAAATCTGAACATATGCCCTGGTACCATGGCAGTACTTTGATATATCATTTAGAGACGCTGCACATCTCCAGTGATTACAACCACATAGATTGCCGTTTTCCTGTACAATCTGTAATACGGCCACATACTCTGGATAATCAAGATTTTAGAGGCTTTGCAGGCCGTATAGATGGGGGAGTGTTTAAACCCGGAGATAGAGTAAAAACCCTGCCATCTGGTTTTGTATCTACCATTAAAACTATAGAGCTTAATGGAGAGCAAATTGCAGAAGCCTTTGCACCTATGTCTGTAACCATGACGCTCCAAGATGAGATAGACACCAGCCGCGGAGACATGATTGTACGCGAAAACAACGTCCCAGAAATTGGCCAAGACCTAGAAGTATTAGTTACCTGGATGAGTAGTAACCCTTTAAAGGCGCGCACCAAGGTGATGGTAAAACACACCACCAACCAGTGTATGGCAATGGTGAAAGAATTAAAATACAAAATAGACATTAACACTCTGCACCGCATAGAGGGTATAGATACACTAGATATGAATGATATTGGGCGTATATCTCTGCGCACGGCTAAACCGCTCTTTTATGACGTCTATAAAAAAAACCGCCAAACGGGTAGCATCATAATCATTGATGAGCAAACCAACGAAACCATTGGCGCGGGGATGATTATTTAATGGGAAATCAGTTATTACATACAGCAATCACTGCCTCTCTAGAAGCCAGTAAAGCCATTCTAGAAATCTACCATTCTGGAGCCTTTGATATAGAAATTAAAGGAGATAACTCCCCTTTAACTAGGGCAGATACTGCTTCTCACAATGTGATTATGTCTTACCTAGAGCCTACTGGTATTCCTGTACTCTCTGAAGAGGGGAGAGATATTACCTACCAGGAGCGTAAAGACTGGAAGCAGCTTTGGATTGTAGACCCTATAGATGGCACCAAAGAATTCATAAAGCGCAATGGAGAGTTTACAGTGAATATCGCTCTTATAGAAAATAAAAAACCTCTCATTGGCGTTATTTTTGTACCAGTGACTGGAGAGCTGTATTTTTCAAGCAAAGAATTTGGCGCTTTTAAAGTAGCAGTACATCTAGAAGATTATGATCTCGATGCTTTATTAGCAAAAGCCGATACATTACCTTTGCAAAGAGAAGATAAAAGCTTTACAATTGTAGCTAGTAGATCTCATATGTCTGCAGAGACAGAAAGTTATGTACAAGAGATGCGAGATATCCATGGAAATGTCAATTTAATCTCAAAAGGAAGCTCTTTAAAACTATGTATGGTGGCAGAAGGTACTGCCAATTGCTACCCCCGTTTTGCGCCCACCATGGAGTGGGACACTGCAGCAGGGCAGGCTATTTGTGAGCATGCGGGGTTTGAGGTTATAGATTGGGACACCAAAAAAAACATGTTGTATAATAGAGAAGAATTGTTAAATAACTGGTTTTTAGTTAAATAAATATGAAGAAAATTTTAATCACAGGTGGGGCAGGTTTTATAGGCTCTCACGTAGTTAGACTATTTGTAAATAAATATCCAGCCTATCACATCTATAACTTAGATGCGTTAACCTATGCTGGTAATCTAGAAAATCTAAAAGATGTAGAGTCTAAAGAAAACTACACCTTTTTACACGGTGATATTACAGATGAGGAGTATATCAACTCCATTTTTAAAAAATACCGTTTTGATGATGTAATACACCTAGCTGCCGAATCTCACGTAGATAGATCAATTACAGATCCTTTAGGTTTTGCTAAAACAAATATACTGGGTACCATGATTTTACTCAACGGCTTTAAAGAGTTGCATAAAAACAATTGGGATACTAAACGTTTTTATCATGTAAGTACAGACGAGGTGTATGGCTCATTAGGTGAAACTGGCCTATTTGAAGAAACCACCTCTTATGACCCTAACTCACCCTATTCTGCCTCAAAAGCTAGCTCAGACCATTTTGTACGTGCCTATGGCGAGACCTATGGGTTGCCATACGTGATTACCAATTGCTCTAACAATTACGGGCAACAACAATTTCCAGAAAAGTTAATCCCCTTATTTATAAATAACATATTAAATGACAAGGCGCTACCTGTTTATGGAGATGGTAATTACACTAGAGATTGGTTATATGTTATAGATCACGCCATTGCCATAGATTTGGTATTTCATAAGGGTAAAAATCATGAGACCTATAATATTGGCGGTTTTAATGAGTGGAAAAATATTGATCTAGTAAAATTACTATGCGAGCAAATGGATCAAAAACTAGTTCGCGCTTCTGGCACCAGTGAAAAACTCATTACTTATGTAAAGGACCGTCCAGGTCATGATTTACGCTATGCTATTGACGCCTCAAAAATTAATAAAGAACTAGGTTGGAGCCCAACGGTAACCTTTGAGCAGGGGCTGTCAGAAACCATTGATTGGTACTTATCTAACGAAGAGTGGCTCAATAGTGTAACCTCAGGGAATTATCAAAATTATTATAAATCTCAATACCAATAATACATGAAACGAGCATGCTAAAAAGTTTGTTGATTTGTAAAAGAATAAATAGCGAACAGCATGTTACCTTTTTAAAAAATAATAAAGACACATGAAAGGAATTATACTAGCAGGTGGTTCTGGAACTAGGCTTTACCCGATCACAAAAGGAACCTCAAAACAATTATTGCCTATCTATGATAAGCCAATGATTTACTATCCATTGTCTGTACTAATGTTAGCGGGCATAAAAGAAATACTTATTATCTCTACCCCCACAGATTTGCCAAATTTTGAGCGCCTTTTGGGTGACGGCCAAGAATTGGGAATAAAGCTTAATTACAAAGAGCAGCCCTCACCAGATGGGTTGGCACAAGCCTTTATTATAGGAGAAGACTTTATTGGTAATGATGATGTGTGTTTAGTCCTTGGAGATAACATTTTTTACGGTCATGGCTTTACCGATTTATTGGCAAAATCACTTGCCAATGTAAAACAGGAACAAAAAGCAACTGTTTTTGGGTATTATGTTAATGATCCAGAGCGCTATGGAGTTGTAGATTTTAATAAGCAAGGAGAAGCCATATCTATCGAGGAGAAACCAACAAATCCAAAAAGTAATTATGCGGTTATTGGCCTTTATTTTTACCCAAACTCTGTGGTAGAGATTTCAAAAAACATCAAACCTAGCCATAGAGGTGAGTTAGAGATAACCACCGTAAACCAAGAATATCTAACCCGGGGTGATTTAAAAGTAGAACTTATGGGGAGAGGTTATGCATGGCTAGATACAGGCACTCATGACTCACTAATTGACGCCTCAAATTATATCAGGACCATAGAGAGCCGCCAAGGGTTAAAAGTAGCTTGTCTAGAGGTTATAGCTTGTAAAATGGGCTACATAACAAAACAACAACTTTTAAAACTTGCTGAGCCTTTAAAAAAGAACGGTTATGGCCAATATTTAATAGAAAGAGCAAAAGAATTATAATGAAGTTTACAAAATTAAAAATACCAGATGTTATTTTGTGTGAGCCTCAAGTTTTTGGGGACGATAGAGGTTATTTTTCAGAAACTTTTAGGCAAGATAAGTTGGACGCTTTTTTAGGCTTTAACATCAACTTTTGCCAAGACAATGAGTCTAAATCATCTTTTGGTGTATTAAGAGGTTTACATTATCAGTTAGCGCCACATGCACAAACCAAGTTAGTACGGGTAATTAAAGGAAGCGTTTTAGACGTTGCTGTAGATATCCGTGAAGGCTCACCCACTTTCGGGCAGCATGTAACGGTAGAGCTCACCGCCGAAAATAAAAAACAACTCCTAGTGCCAAGAGGTTTTGCACATGGCTTTGTAGTACTTAGTAAAGAAGCAATTTTTGCTTACAAGGTAGATAACTATTACAGCCCAGAGTGTGATCGCGGGATCGCTTTTGACGATGCAACATTAGGCATAGATTGGCAGTTAAAAACAAGTGACTTACAATTATCTGTAAAAGATACTCAGCAACCTTTGTTTAAAGATGCTACATATTTTAACAATTCAATTAACCTCTATGAATAACATACTAGTTACTGGCGGCAACGGCCAGCTAGGCTCAGAGCTTAGAGACATAGCCCCTAATTACCAAGACTATAACTTTTTATTTACAGATGTTAAAGACCTGGATATTACAAATCATACAGCTGTTGCAGCTTTTATTGAGAATAATAATATTACGATTATTTTAAACTGTGCGGCATACACGGCTGTAGATAAAGCAGAGTCTGAGCCAGAGTTGGCTGATGCCATCAATCATTTAGCTGTTGCTAATTTTGCGCAAATAGCAAAAGACAACAATATTAAGCTTGTTCATATCTCTACAGATTATGTGTTTGATGGTACCAACCACAAACCTTATGTAGAGACAGATACTCCAAACCCAAAATCTGTATATGGGCAAACAAAATTGGACGGGGAACTAGCAATGCAGCAAATAAACCCTGCAAATTCTATTATTATTCGCACCTCCTGGGTGTATTCAAAATTTGGAAACAATTTTGTAAAAACCATGCTACGTTTAGCCGAAACTAGAGATGAAATTTCTGTGGTTGCAGATCAAATTGGGACGCCCACTAATGCTGCAGATTTAGCAGAGGCTATTTTAAATATCTTACCACAAATAAGTAATGAAACTGTAGAATTGTTTCATTATTCCAACGAAGGGGTTTGTTCTTGGTATGATTTTGCGAAGGCTATTTTTGAAATAGGAAACATAAAGGTAAAAGTAAACACTATTGAAAGTTCACAATATCCAACATTGGCAGACCGGCCTTTTTATAGCGTGTTGAATAAATCAAAAATAAATGAAACCTATCAATTGGAAATTTCTTACTGGAGAGATTCAATTGTTAAATGTTTAAATATGATATGATGGTTTTAGAATAAAGAAATTGTATAGAAAATATTTAAAATTTAGAAGTATTCGTTGAAAACAAAGAAAAATATGAAAAAAACTTATAAAATAGGTATTGTAGGATTAGGATATGTAGGATTACCATTAGCACATGCATTTGCCAAAGAAGGCTTTGAAGTGGTCGGATTTGATATAAATGATGATCGTATTGATGAGTTAAATAGAAGTGTTGATAGGACTTTAGAATTAAATTTCAGTCAGTTACTAGAAATAAAAAATAAAATACTTTACACTTCAGAAACGTCAGAAATTGAGCATTGTAATATATACATAGTTACCGTTCCTACTCCAATTGATAAAAGTAATAAACCGGATTTATCCCCACTAATAAAATCTTCTCAGATGATTGGAAGTGTTTTAAAATCTAATGATATTGTTATATACGAATCTACGGTTTATCCTGGAGTGACTGAAGATGTTTGTGTTCCAGAACTTGAAAAAAATTCAGATTTAAAATTTAACAAAGATTTTTATTGTGGGTATAGTCCTGAAAGAATTAACCCAGGAGATAAAAATCATACTGTTACTAAAATATTAAAAGTAACTTCTGGGTCAACTCCTGAAATTGCTGACAAAGTAGATTCCTTATATAAATCAATTATTACCGCAGGCACACACAAAGCATCTAGTATTAAAGTAGCAGAGGCGAGCAAAGTAATTGAAAATACACAAAGAGATGTAAATATTGCTTTAATAAATGAATTAGCTCTAATATTCGACACGATGAATATTGATACACATGAGGTTTTGGAAGCCTCAGCTACTAAATGGAATTTTATTAAACTTACCCCTGGTTTAGTAGGAGGACATTGTATAGGTGTTGACCCTTATTATTTAACGTATAAGGCAGAAGAGCTAGGATATAAACCGAATCTAATTCTTGGTGCACGTCAAATAAATAATGGTATGGGGAAGTATATTGCAAACCAAACCATTAAAGTAATGATAGACAATGATAAAAGAATAAAAGGAGCTAAAGTGTTAATTCTTGGTGTTACTTTTAAAGAAGATTGTCCTGATATGAGAAATACTAAAGTAGTGGATATTATCGAAGAATTAAAAACTTATGGATGTAATGTTGATGTTTATGATCCTTGGGTAAGCCCTAATGAACATAAAAAAAATTATAATCACGGTATAATTCAAAACCCACTTGAATCAAATAAAAAATACGATGCTCTTGTTGTAGCTGTTGCACATAGACAATTTAAAGAAATGAAAAAAATTGATTTCGAAAAACTTTCTGATGGCACACCAATAATAATTGATATAAAAGGAATTGTAGAAAAACCAAATTGGAGATTATAATATGAAAAATTTTGCATTAATAGGAGCTTCAGGGTATATAGCTCCAAGACATATGAAAGCTATTAAAGAAACTAAGAATAATTTAGTGGCTGCATTAGATCCTTATGACGGAATAGGTATTATGGATTCTAATTTTCCACAATCAAATTTCTTTACGGAGTTTGAGAGGTTTGATAGATTTGTTGATAAGTGGCATAGAGAAAAAGGAAAGAGTATTGATTTTGTTTCAATTTGTTCGCCAAATTATTTACATGATTCACATATTAGATTTGCTCTTAAGAGTGGTGCAGATGCTATCTCTGAAAAACCATTAGTTTTAAATCCCTGGAATATAGATCAATTAAAAGTGATTGAAAAAGAAACAGGTAAAAAAGTCTATAATATTCTACAATTAAGGTTGCATCCTTCTATAATAGCACTAAAAGAAAAAGTATCTAAGGAATTAGAAATAAACCCCAATAAAGTATTTGAGATTGATTTGACCTACCTAACCTCAAGGGGGAAATGGTACTTTGTTTCATGGAAAGGAGACGAATCTAAATCAGGAGGTATTGCTTCAAATATTGGAGTCCATTTTTATGATATGCTATGTTGGATATTTGGAGATGTAATAGAGAATAAAGTACATTTAAAAACGGCAGATACAAATGCAGGTAGCTTTGTATTAAAAAATGCAAACGTTAGATGGTTTTTGTCAGTGAATTATGACCATATTCCAGAAGATGTTAAGGCGAGTGGGCTTACAACCTACAGATCTATAACAATTAACGGTGAGGAAATTGAATTTAGTGGAGGGTTTACAGATTTACATACCAGAAGTTATGAGGAGATACTAAAAGGTAATGGCTTTGGACTTGATGAAGCTTATGGCTCAATACAAACAGTGTCACAAATCAGAAATATGCAACCCATAGGTTTAAAAGGTGAGTACCATCCATTTTGTAAAAAAATCACTAAATAGTTTTCAGATGGAGAACATGAGTATTCAAATGGTAGATTTGAAGGGACAGTATCATAAAATTAAAAAGCAGGTTAATGAAAGTATTACTAAATGTTTAGATAATGCTACGTTTATTAATGGACCTGCTGTAAAAGAATTTCAAAGGGAACTTGAACTATACTTAAACGTCAAGCACGTAATTCCTTGTGCAAATGGCACCGATGCACTTCAAATTGCCATGATGACGCTTGATTTAAAACCAGGTGATGAAGTTATTTGTCCTGCATTCACCTATGTAGCTACAGCAGAAGTCATAGGTTTGTTAGGACTAAAACCAGTAATGGTAGATGTAGATTCTCTAACTTTCAATTTGAATGTTGAGACTATTAAAAAAAGTATAACAAGCAAAACAAAAGCTATAGTTCCTGTTCATTTATACGGACAATGCACTGACATGGAAGATATAATAGCTCTAGCTAAAAAACACAATTTATTTGTTATTGAAGACAATGCCCAAGCAATTGGTGCAGAATACAAGTTTTTTGATGGTAGTATAAAAAAAGCTGGCACCATTGGTGATATTGGTTGTACTTCTTTCTTTCCCTCTAAAAATTTAGGTTGTTATGGAGATGGTGGAGCCTTAATGACAAATAATGATGAATTAGCAGAGAAAATTAGAATGATTACAAATCATGGTCAAAATATAAAATACTATCACAAAGTTTTAGGATGTAATTCAAGGTTAGATAGTATACAAGCAGGAATTCTAAATATTAAGTTAAAATATTTAGATGTTTATAGTACTAATCGAAATAAAATGGCTGATTATTATGATGACAAATTCTCTGAGATAGAAAGTTTAATAATACCAAAAAGGCAATATAATTCTACTCACGTTTTTCATCAATATACGCTAAGAGTTTTGAATGGCAAGAGAGATGAATTACAACAATATTTATCGGATAGAAGTATCCCATCTATGATTTATTATCCGTTACCCCTTTACAAACAAGATGCTTTTAAAAAGTACGTAAATATTGATTTTAAATTACCAAATACAGAAAATCTATGTAAGCAAGTTTTATCTTTACCTATACATACAGAGTATAATGAAGAAATACTAAATTACATAACAAATGAAATAATCGTATTTTTTAAAAATTATTAAAATGAAAGAATTTTTCATACATGAATCGAGTTATATAGATGATAAAGTTAGTATTGGTGTTAATACAAAAATCTGGCATTTTTCGCATATTTTGTCAAATACCATCATAGGTAAAAATTGTTCATTTGGGCAAAATTGTGTAGTAGGGCCAAATGTTAGTGTCGGCAATGATGTAAAAGTTCAGAATAATATTTCAATTTATGAAGGTGTAGAGATTGAAGATGATGTTTTTTTAGGACCTTCCATGGTATTTACCAATGTGATAAACCCCAGAAGTTTTGTTATTAGGAAAGAAGAATTTAAGAAAACATTATTAAAAAAAGGGTGCTCAATTGGAGCAAATGCAACAGTAATATGTGGTGTAACAATTGGTGAATATGCACTTATTGGATCTGGTGCAGTTGTTAACAAGAATGTTAAACCATTTGCATTAGTGGTGGGAGTTCCAGCCAAACAAATAGGTTGGGTTAGTAAAGCAGGCAATACACTCAAATTTGATGCTAATAATGTTGCTTTTGATGAATTTGATAAAAGCAAGTATAAATTAGATAACAATCTATTAAAATGTATTTAAATTAAGTTGAAAAATAAAATAATTTCAAAATATAAGTCTAAATCAGAGTTTACTCGTAATGTTTTAACTTTGATGACTGGTACTACTATTGCCCAAGCAATACCAATTGCGGCCAGTCCAATTCTTACAAGAATATACACACCTGCAGATTTTGGTGTTATGGCTTTATTTGTAGCTATAACTTCTATATTTGGATCTATATCTAGTGGTAGATACGAACTTGCCATTATGTTACCAAAAAAAGAAGAAGATGCTATAAATATATTTGCATTAGGATTTATATTGACAACTTTGTTGTCATTAATACTTCTAATTTTAGTTATTCTGTTTAATGATGATATTGCAAAACTTTTAAATAATGAAGAAATACGGTTTTGGCTATTTTTTATACCAGTAACCGTTTTTTTTACTGGTTTATTTAACATTTTGACCTATTATAATATTAGAAAAAAAAAATACAAAGATATTAGAAGTGCAACAATTATAAAGTCTGTCATTTCTGCAACGGTACAATTGTCTATTGGGTTTATCCAAAATGGAGTAACTGGTCTTATTAGCGGACAAATATTTTCTCAGATGTTTGCTAATATGAGGTTATTTAAAAATATATTAAAAGATAAAGTACTTATTTCGGGAATTTCAAAAGTTAAAATAGTTGCTCAAGCTAAAAGGTATAAAGATTTTCCAAAATTTTCTCTTTGGGCTGTATTGGCAAATACTCTATCGGGGAGTCTAATAAGTATTTTAATATCTTCTTTTTTTAGTTTAGCAACACTTGGCTTTTATAGTTTAGTTCAAAGAGTTTTAGGGTTACCTACTACTTTGATAGGAGGTTCTATTGGTCAAGTTTTTTTTCAACAAGTTACTAAAGAGAAACAAGAAACTGGCAAGGCAACAAATAGCTTCAATGGTACAGTTAAAAAACTTTTCATAATAGGGATTCCAATTTTTGGGGTCCTATTTTTTTTAGTGGAGCATTTATTTGCATTTGTTTTTGGTGAAGAATGGAGAATTGCTGGTGTTTATGCACAAATTTTAATTCCTTTGGTTTTTATCAAATTTGTTAGCTCTACAGTTAGTACAATTAATACAGTATTTGAAAAACAAAAAATAGGTTTATATATAAATATTTTACTACTTCTAACCTCAATAACTATTCTGTATTCTTCAAGGTTATTTAATTTAGATTTCAGTAATTTCTTATTTACGTTATCATTGGTATTGTCCCTAGAGTATGCATTATTTCTATTATATTATTATAAATTGTCTAAAGGAACCAAATGAAAAAGATTCTTAAATTAGTTTATGTTGCTCTTTTAAAAAATGTATGCAGAAAATGTTATGAGACTCAAGGGACTGCTGCTCCAGTTACTTTTAAGTCTTTGTTTTTTCAAAAAATCATTGGATTTAATAGAAATGCATATTGGCCTGTGCATTTTTCTAGTGTAATAAGTAACTATAAAAATATAAAAATTGGAATTGGGACCGCACCAGGATTATCACCTGGATGTTATATTCAAGGTATTGGAAAGATTTACATTGGAGATTATACTATTATTGCAGCTAATGTTGGAATTATTAGTTCTAATCATGATTTATACGATAGTAAAAAACATATAAAGACAACTGTTTCCATAGGGGATTATTGTTGGATAGGTATGAATAGCACTATTTTACCCAAGGTTAGTTTGGGGGACTTTACAATTGTTGGCGCTGGATCAGTTGTGACAAAGTCATTTAATGAAGGATATTGCGTTATAGCTGGTAATCCAGCAAAAATAGTTAAAAAGTTGGAGCCTAATAAATGCAAAAAGTATAAAAACAGGTATGAATATTATGGTTTTATTAAGAAAGAGAATTTTGAAAAATTTAAGAAAAAAAAATTAAATGTCTAATCCAAGAGTAATAATAATTACTAAAGGAGTCTCTAGAATTGTGGGACCAATAGTAGAAAAACATAATGTTGTAGGAATCATTGAAGATGCTCCTAGAAAAAAACAAAAAGTCGAGAAATCTAATTTTTTGAGAATACTTGAGAGGGTATACGCGATATTTAAAACACCTTACAAAACACTTAAGTTATACTCAGAAGAAAAGGATATTCCGTATTTTTTTATGTCAAATGGAAATTGTCAAAATTTGGAAAAATGGATAAAAGAATTAAAACCTGATATTTTAGTGGTTTATACGATGAGTCGATTATTACGACGGAATATATTTGATATTCCCAAATATAAGACTATAAACTTACATCCTTCTTTACTACCAAAATATAAAGGACCTAATCCTTGGTTTTGGAGTTATTTTAATAAAGATAATATAGGGGGTGTAACCCTGCATTATATTGATGAAGGAGAGGATACAGGGAATATTATATACCAGGAAGAGTACAGCATCCCATTAGGCATGAAGTCACCAATGATGCAAGATCTGGCAATAGGTGAGATTGGAACGAACTTAATATTAAAAGCTCTTTCTAATGCTGATAGATTACCTAATATAAAGCAAACTATACAACCAGAAATTCAAAGAGCAAGAAATATAAAAAAAGAGGAGCACCAGAGTATAATCGATTGGGAAAATTTTGAAATTGAAAGAATTTGGCACATTTTAAGAGGAACTGAACTATGGTTAAATGCATTTGAACAGCCAAAAGGTATTAATAAAGGCCTCAGGTGGATTATTGAGGGTTACGAAAAACTTGATATGAGCGATTATAGTATTGGAAAAGTTTATAAAGAGAAAGGGCATTATACATTGGCCTGTAAAGACGGCAAAATTCACTTGTCTTTAAAAAGAAGCATAAAAAAAATGATTCTTGCATTTATACAATAAAGATGACAAACAAATTAAAATATCGAGAATTTTGTAAAATAGAAAAGGATATTCCAATCTTTTGTAGAGATTGGTGGTTAGATAGTGTATGTGGTAAAGAGAATTGGGATGTTGCTTTAGTTGAAAAAAAAGACTGTATTATTGCAAGTATGCCATATTATTATACTAAAAAAAGAAGTATTTACAGTATCAATATGCCACCACTCACTCAGGTAATGGGTCCGTACATTAAATACCCTCAAAGTCAAACTTATTATAAAAAACTTAGTTTTGAGAAAATAGTAATGAATGAATTGATACTATATCTACCTAAATTCTCAAATTTTTATCAAAAATTTAATTTTAATATTACAAATTGGCTACCTTTCTATTGGAATGGTTATAGACAGACAACTATGTATTCATATGTTATCGATGACTTAAGTAATTTGGATAGTGTATATAACAATATATCTTCTAACTATAGGAATAAGATTAGAAAAGCTCAAAAAATTGTTGAGATTAAGAAAGGTTTATGTATTGAAGATTTCTACCAATTAAATATGATGGTTTTTGAAAGACAAAAAATAAAACCACCATATAGCAAAAATTTTATTATCGAACATGATGAATATTTAAATAATAATAAGGCAAGAGAAATATTTTATGCAATAGATAAAGAGGGACGAATGCATTCCGCGCTATATCTAACCTGGGATAATAATACATCATATCTACATATGATAGGAGAAGATCCAAATTTAAGGAAAGATTCAGCTGGGATTTTATTGATTTGGGAAGCTATAAAATACACCAAAAACATCCTCGGGATTAATAAATTTGACTTTGAAGGAAGTATGATTGAGTCAGTTGAGCCAGTTAGGAGAAGTTTTGGGGCTATTCAACAGCCGTATTTTGAAATTAGAAAAGTTAATCCAAGTTTATATAAAACTAAGAATATTTTAAAAGATTTATATCATGATTTATTTTAATATTCCAAATAATAATTTAAAAGAACGCTCATATATTATTGATATATTATTTGGAGAGTTTCTTGGTCTAGATTATGAGATTAAGATTGGTGAAAAAGATTATGAAATTGTTCTAGAAAACGGAAATAAACTCATAATAGAAGATCATTTTTTCAATAATTTTCCAAATGATTTAGAGTACCTTAGAGTTGAAAACATCCCGAAAAAAGTCAAATTTTCTACGAATACATTTTCTTCTGAAGAAGATATACCTATTCTTTTTGGTAATTCGAACTTGAAAATTCAGCCATCAATTTTAACATGTGCTATTGATATTTTTAGTTCAAGTTTCTTTATGTTGACAAGATGGGAAGAACATGTTAATAAGGTTAGAGATAAACATGATAGATTTCCGGCATATGAAAGCCTAGCTTTTAAAGAAGGGATATTAGATAGACCTGTGGTAAATGAGTATGTTGAGATGATTTGGAATATGCTTGTGCATTTAGGAATAAAACAACAACGAAAAAAAAGACGTTATGAACTATACCTTACGCATGATGTAGATTTCCTTTTAAGATATAAAAGCTTTGGGAGTTCTTTTCAAGAAATTGGAGGTGATTTATTGAAAAGATATAATTTAAAATTAGCCTTGAATAATTTAAGTAATTATATAAAAACAATCTTAGGAGTCATGAAGGATCCATTTGATACGTTTGATTATTTAATGGATATCAGTGAGGAAGCAGGGACTAAATCCTATTTTTTCTTTATGGGAAAGGGAACATCAAAATTTGACAATGGATACATAAGTAGTGATAAGTTTGTAATAAATTTAATTAAAAAAATTAAGAAAAGAAATCATTTTATAGGGCTACATCCTTCGTACAATGCATATAATGATATTGTGCAATTTAAATCAGAAAAGAAGGAGTTAGAAAATAATCTCAAAACGGATATGTTTTTTGGAAGAGAACATTATTTACGGTTTAGTATACCAAATACTTGGCAAGTTTGGGAAGATAATAATATGGAATGGGATAGTACTCTAGGATATGCAGATAAAGAAGGTTTTAGAGCTGGTGTTTGCTATGAATATAGTGTATTCAATATACTTACTAGGGAAATGCTAAATTTAAAGGAGAAACCTTTGATAGTAATGGAGGGGAGTTTTTCAACTTATCAACCGGATATAGATCCCACTGAAATGGAGGAAAAAATAAAGAATCTCATGGGTAAAGTTGAAAAATACCAAGGTGATTTTGTATTTCTTTGGCATAACAGTAGTTTTAATACAGATATGTGGAAAAAATATAGAAACATATATAAAAACGTAATAAATCAATGAAAATATTAACAATATTAGGGGCAAGACCTCAATTTATTAAAGCGGGTAGTGTAAGTAGAGAAATTGCTAAGTTTAGCGAACTTAATGAAGTAATAGTTCATACGGGCCAGCATTATGATACTAATATGAGTGATATCTTTTTTGAAGAGATGAAAATTCCAAAACCAGACTATTATTTAGGTATTGGGGGGAAGTCTCATGGCGCTATGACTGGCCAAATGATAGAGAAAATAGAAGAGGTGGCATTGAAAGAAAACCCAGACTGGGTTGTAGTTTACGGAGACACAAATTCCACATTAGCAGGTGCAATAGTGGCGAGTAAACTTCATATTAAATTAGCACATATTGAAGCCGGTTTAAGATCTTTTAACATGAAAATGCCTGAAGAGGTTAATAGGATTTTAACAGACAGAGTAAGTGATATTTTATTTTGTCCTACCGATCTAGCTATTCAAAACCTGAAAAATGAAGGTTATGATAACTTAGAATGTAAAATCATCAAATCTGGGGATGTTATGCTAGATGGTGCTATTTTTTATAAGCAATATGCAAAAAAACCTATTGCAAATATTGAAAATAATTTTATTCTTTGTACTGTTCATCGTGCTGAAAACACCGATGATAAAGAAAGGCTTAGAAATATTTTTTCAGCATTAATTGAAATAGCTAAAGATAGACAAATTGTACTGCCTTTGCATCCAAGGACTAAAAAGACAATAGAAAGCCTTGAGATAAAAACTGGAAATTTATTGATTATTGATCCTGTAGGGTACCTTGAGATGATATGGTTGTTAGATAATTGTGACCTTGTTCTGACTGATAGTGGGGGATTACAAAAAGAAGCTTTCTTTTTTGCCAAACCTTGTTTAGTTCTTAGAGATGAAACTGAGTGGGTGGAATTAGTAGAAAAAGGTTTCAATGTTTTGGTTGGAGCAGATAAAGATAAAATTATTGAAAATTACCAATTCTTTGTTTCTAAAAACTTTCAATTCCCCAACAATAAGGATCTGTTAAAAGATGAAAAATTGTATGGAGATGGTCAAGCAAGTGGATTAATAGTGAAAGCGTTGTTGAAATGAAAAAAGTAGTTTTTCTATCTTGGCATTATTATAATTCCAAGCGTCAAGCAGGTTTCCATTTTTTGGCAAAAGCTATTAAAGAAAAAGGATTTAAAGTAGTTTTTATAAGCTCAGTTATAAGCTTGTTTACATACTATAGAAAAGATTTAAAAATTTATGAAAAGGATTTCAATAAGAATGTTTTGAAACCTATAACTTTTAATGGGGTTAAATCAATTGTAAACTTAAGTATATTACCTCCTCCAATTTCTCGGTCTTCAAAAACACTTGAATTTCTTTCCAAAATATTATTCAGATTAAACAAAGCGAGTATAAAAGAGCTTATTAATGCCGAATATATTGTATTTGAAAGTGCACAATCAATTTTGTTCTTTAAAAAAATAAAAACGATAAACCCCAAAGCTAATTATATCTATAGAATGTCTGATGATTTGGAAGCAATGAAAGGTTCAAAAATGATAATTAAATATGAAAGGAGTATTTTAGCTCAATTCGATTTGGTGAGTGTTCCTACTAAAACCATGTATGATAAATTCAAAAAAATATCTTTTAACAATGTGAAATTACATTTTCATGGGATAGATAAAAACATATATGATTCATCAAATGTATCCCCATATACAGAAAAAATAAATCATGTATTTATAGGGAATTCACATTTAGATCAAAATTTTATAAAAATTGCTTCTAATTTGTATAAGGATCATTATTTCCATGTAATAGGAGCATTTGACCCAATAGTTGAGAATAATAATGTAATTTATTATGGTCATATGCCCTTCGAAAAAACTATTCCTTATGTGAAATTTGCCACAACAGGGCTTCAAACTAGAAGTAATGAAGACGGAATAGCTGAAACACTTTCAGATAGTTTAAAGGTTTTACAATACAGTTATTGCAAGCTCCCTATAATTGCCCCATCAATTATACCAGCCCATCATAGAAAGAATTTTTTCTATTTTGATTATGATGATAAGGAAAGTATTAGAAACTGTATTGATGAGGCTTTAAAATTTGACAACAGTGATTTTAGAGTAGATGTACAAAGTTGGGATGAATTAGCTACAGAATTAATAGAAGATTAAAATTATATTAATTAAATTTTAGAAACAAAAATGAAAATAGCATTTATTCTTTCACACTCAGTGCTTTCACCTACAAATGGCATTGTTAGTCAGGCGTTAACGTGGAAAACTGGTATTGAACAACTTGGCCATGAAGTTTATTTAATAGATATGTGGCAAAAGAATGATTGGGCTAGTTTTGATATTATTCATTTTTATGGTTACAGCGTTTATATGCGAGACCTAATTAATGGTTTATATAGAATTAATAGTAATATTGTTGTTTCTCCCATTCTTGACCCTAATTATTCTATTGCCAAACTGAAATTATATTCTAAATGGGGTCATACTAAATTGGGCTTAACAAACCCTTATGTTGTAATGTCTTCAATAAAAGATAAAATAAAATTATTTTTTGTTCGCTCAGAATTTGAAAAAAAATATATGGTTGAAGGTTTTGGTGCTAAAAAAGAACAATGTGTCGTTGTACCCCTATCTTATAAAATTATGGTGCCCAAAACAATTGATAATAGAGAGCCATTTTGTTTGCACATTAGCTTGCTAATGGATGAACGAAAAAATGTAAAGCGATTGATTGAAGCGGCAATAAAATATAAATTTAAGTTAATCCTAGGTGGACGCTTACATACAAAAAAAGACCTTGATACATTAAACAGCTGGATTGGTGGTAACAATAATATTGAGTATAGAGGCTATTTATCTAAGGAAGAGTTGATGTCTCTTTACTCTCGGGCAAAAGTCTTTGCACTTCCTAGTACTAATGAAGGTGTTGGTATTGTAGCGATAGAGGCAGCAGCCATGGGTTGCGATATTGTAATGACCGAACTTGGAGGGCCTAAGGAATATTATAGAGGAATGGCAAAAACTGTGAATCCTTATAGCGTTGATGAAATTGGAAGAGCGGTTGTTCAGTTTATTGATGGTCAAACATTTCAGCCAGAATTAAGAAATCACGTTAATGAAAACTTTTCTGTGCAAAATATTTCTAAAAAATTGACTGACTCTTATAAAAAAATCCTTTTTTAGTTCGATGACAAATAGGAAGTATACTTTATTTTTTTTAAATGCTATTATAATTTCAATGGCAATTTCACCCGCTTTTGCATTAGGTTCAGATAGTCGGAATTTATTATTAATTGGGTTTATGTTTTTATCGCCCATTATAATTCTAAGGTATTTTGAATTTGACAAAAAGGATCTATGGTTGTTGGTTTTTTTAGTAAGTATTGTTATTTTTTCTCCACTGAATCACCCGGAAACCATGCGTTGGTCTACGGTTCTTTATACATTAATGTTTGGGTTTACGTTTATTGCTTATAAACAGCTATTGCGCCAAAATAAATTTTCTTTAATAAATTATATTAATATTTTAAGAATATTAATATACTCCTATTTTATAGTATTACTCATTCAGCAATTTTGTGTTTTAATAGGCTTACCTATATTTAACGTGAGTAATTATAACCCAGAACAACCCTGGAAATTAAATAGTTTATCTTCTGAGCCATCACATAGTGCAAGAATAGTAGCTTTATTAATGTATTGTTACATCACTGTTAAAGAGTCAATAGTTAATCGTAAATACAATTTTAAATTTCACTTCAAAGAAGATAAATTTGTTTGGATCGGCTTTGTTTGGACAATGGTAACTATGACTAGCGGTACGGCTTTTTTCTTTTTAGCCGTTTTTCTGTTAAAATTTGTCCGTTTTAAAAATTTATTAACAGTATTTATTTTATTAGGAGGAATCATCATAGCACTTAATTATATCGAATTTCCTGCTGCTGAACGAACCTATAAAACGGTCATGGCGACTTTAACTTTTGATAAAGACGCTATTATTGAAGCCGATCATAGTGCATCAATCCGAATTATACCTTTTTTAATTTTAGCTGGAATGGTATCCTTAAATTCTTGGGATGGTTGGTTTGGACATGGTGTGGATCATGTGAGTACTTTTTTGAGTGATTATATCCCTGGTGTTTATGAAGGAATATCTGGGGGAGGTTTTCTACAAATATGGTTGGAGTATGGTTTCATATCTCTTTATTTATTCTTTATGTTTAGCTTGATTAATACATATAGAAAAGGAGATTTATTGAGTATCTTTTTTTGGTTTATGCTTGTGTTTATAAACGGGTTAAATAGTCAAATAGTATGGCTTTGTATTATTCTACTCTTTACTAATAATCATTTTTTTACAAAAAATAATATTAAATTTTAATTTATGAGTGGCGCTAATAATCCTATAGATAACATGACTAATGCACCATTACTATCAGTAATTATACCATATTATAATGAAGTTGAATTCCTAATGGAAAGTGTACAGTCTCTTATAAATCAAGAGTTTAAAGATTTTGAACTTTTGATTTTAGATGATGGAAGCAAGATTAATGCAGAAGAATTAATAAAAGACTTAAATGATACAAGAATTAAATATATACGAAAACCTAATGTAGGTCTAGCTAATAATATAAATAGAAGCCTTTCGTCTTTAAAAGGGAAATATGTTGCTAGATTAGATCAAGATGATATATCAACAAGTGATAGGTTCATGCGGCAGTTGGAGATTTTCAAAAATGATCCAACCATTGATTGTGTTTTTACTGGAATTAAACGCTTTGGAAGTAAAAAGGAATGGATTCAAAAGAAAGGAGCTTTAAATCAACCATTTCATAAGTTTGAACCTTTTAAAGATGGTTGTAAAGTTAACTCTACAATGATGGTGAAAAAAGATGTCTTAATAGATTTAAATGGCTATAGACAAGAGTATTACCCCTCAGATGATTGGGATTTAGAGTTAAGAATGTGCCAAAAATACAACATTGTTATTTTAGATGACGAGTTAGTTCTTTATAGATTTCATGAATCTGCGAATACATATAAAACATTTGAACTCATGCAAGATACACGCAGGTGGGCAGAAGAAAATTATTTTTTAAGAGAGAACAACCAAGGAGAAATATCACTTGAGAATCATTTAGAAAATAAAAGTTTTATGACGAAAATAAGACATTACCGAAAGGACAAAAGCAAATTACATGCTAGACTTGCAGGTGATAATTATTTGCAAAAAAATATGCTTTCTTTTTATATGCAATTAATCATTTCTTTTTTATATCACCCAAATACTCTTTTTAAAAGAGTTCTAAATATGAATAAAACATAATGGAATTTGAAAAGTTTTTGAATTTACTTTTTTCAAAATTTAGAATTGAAAAGATTAAATATGGCGTTTTAAGAAACTACGAAAGTTTACCTTTTTATAATTCATCAAATGATATTGACATTCTTATAGGTAAAAAAAACATTGATGTTGTAATTAAAATAATACAAAGTTTTAGTGAAATAGATATTATTAATATTTGTAAAAGAACGTATGTGACTAATATTTATATCTATAATATTATAGATAAGGAAAAAAGAAGCCTTCAATTAGATTTAGTTAGTGACCTTCAATTGAAAAAAATAAATTATTTAAATGTTGAGGATATATTGAAGGAAACAACACCCTATAGAGGGTTTCAAGTGGTGTCTAAATATAATGAAAGTCTAATTTTGTTTTGGTCAAAATATATTTCTCATAATTTCATTAAAGAGGAATATTTAGAATTTATGAAAACAACTTTTTCAGAAAACACTAAAAGGTTTAATAGTGATTTGTCTAAATATTATAGTCTAGGTGATTCATCTAAAGGAACAAATGTTGATTTATTATTTGGTATAAAACCAAGTCGGATAAGAAATCATTTTATAAGTTCCAATTTTATTAAAAACCCTTTACATTTATTTTATAAATATTTATTATATATCATTCACGAACTTTACCTCAGGCACAGCTTAGTATTGAGATATTTAATAGTTGTGTCTCCAGAAGTAAATATAACCGGATTAAAACAAGATTTAAAAAACACCTGTACTCAATTTATAGTATTAGACTCGCCCTTCATTTTATTAAACATTATTAAATTTTATTTAAAGCCTGTTTTAAGTAGCACTACTTTTATTTTTTGTTCCAAAAAAAGTATTCCAGTGATTTATAAACAGTTTTATTTGCGAAATATAAAAGATATAAATGAGTACGTTAAAGTTCGTTCAAAAGGGTTCAAAAATTGAATAATTAAAAAATAGGCTCTAAATAACTTTTTAATTTATGAAAACAAAAAACAATATTATATTTAAGAATTCAATTAAATTTATTGCTGTTGAAGGAGCAGATGGAACAGGTAAATCTACTTTTATTGATGGTTTGGTAAAAGCTATTGCATCTTTTTACCATTCAGAAGAATTGAAATCTCATGTATATCATCATCGTCCCACGTTATTACCTAATCTCGGAGCTGTAGGTGAGAAAGCTGGGGTTATGAAGGAAGATAAGGATTTTACAAACCCGCATCGTGCTAAACCTTCTGGTTTTATAGTTTCTTTTATAAGAATGACATACTATTGGTTAGATTATGTCATTGGAGTTCCTGTAAAGTTGCGAAAAGATGTTCAGTTTGATAGGTTCACTATTTATGACAGGTACATTTATGATTTTTTAATTGACCCACATCGTTCACGCATAAATTTACCATATTGGTTACGTAAATTGTTTACTAAAATGGCGATGCAACCACGTATTGTATTTGTTTTATTAGCAGACGCCGAGACTATATATAAACGAAAGCAGGAGCTGACTATAGATGAAATTAATAGGCAACTCGGTGAGTTTTCAAAATTAGCAAAGACACATAAACGTTTTGTTGTAATTGATGCTTCTAAATCCCCTGAAGACATGGTTGATGATGCTATTAAAGTGAT
>Ga0209119_1001455_pt1 | contig 23214 bp, 25 predicted proteins | sample COG_03_FD_184747 | JGI IMG/M metagenome (GOLD analysis project Ga0209119, IMG submission 184747) | Pelagic Microbial community sample from North Sea - COGITO 998_met_03 (SPAdes) (version 2) | ecosystem: Environmental > Aquatic > Marine > Neritic zone/Coastal water | place: Helgoland, sampling... | reverse complement strand
AATAGAACTTTTTGTAAGCGATTATTTTGCTAAAAACTAATTTTTGGAACGGTTCTGATATTCGCACTATTCAGCGGTTTTTAGGACCTCCCAATTAAAGATCTAGCAGGTTAATTACACTTGTGAACTAAGATAAATAGAACGTATTTTTTGGGCAATAAACAACTAATTATCAGCACTTTAAATACAATAAACAAGAACAATATGAAAAAGAAACGGAGTATGGCCTGAATAAAACGGAGCAACAACGTTGGAATACATACATCTTTCAACAAATTGGAATTAATTAAATCCGCGTCGCAAAGTTTGACTTCGTCGAATCTTCGATTTCCCGACTTTGAGGAACACAAAAAAAGAACAAAATGGATTCTAATAAAAAGAGAATACACTATGAATGAGTTAAGTAAACAAATGCAACGTGATATAGTTTTGGTTAACGAATTACTTTCAACCAATACCGAAATGGGTTGTGTAGAATTTAAGCACAATAATGAAAGCCCAGACATGATTGGGAAACTGTGTTCTGCTCTTTCTAATGCAGCCAGAATAGAAGAAAAGGATTTTGCTTATGTGATTTGGGGAATAGAAGATGATACTCAAGAGATTCTTGGAACTACATTTAAACCAGAAACGAAAACAAGAGGAAATCAAGTATTCTTAATGTGGCTATCTCAAATGCTAACACCACGAATTACCTTTTATTTTAGAAAAGTAAATCACCCCAAAGGGAACTTGGTATTATTAGAAATTCCAGCAACACACACTACACCTGTAGAGTATGATCGAATTGCATACATTCGAATTGGCAGTGCAACGCCTCGTATCTCTGATTACCCTGAACATTATCAAAAACTTATTAATAGTCTCAGGTCTTACAATTGGGAAAAAGCTGTTGCTAAATCTTTTGTTACAGCAGATGAGATCGTTAAGTTAATTGATTACCCTGCTTATTTTAAGCTAACTAAACAGAATCTCCCCGCAAATAAGAAGGGTATACTTGAGAGGTTATCAGCAGATAACTTAATAAAAAAAGATGTTGGTGGTCATTGGAACATTACAAATCTTGGGGCTATACTTTTTGCTGAAAATTTAGAGGATATTGATACTGCACTTTCTCGTAAAGGTATTCGTTTTGTAGCATATAATGGAGATAACAGAGCTGCCACGGTTAAACAACGAATTGATGGAAAAAAGGGTATGCAAAGGCATTTTCAGGCATTGTAGCATATTAATTGTAGAACACCATATACCATAATAGAAAGCACAGATAAACTTCCATACTTATGTTCTGACAATCCTATAATTTTCGAAAAAATCAATACTCCAAAAATTTATGAAGACGATTATATTTTCCCTTTGTCTGGAAATAGATTATTTATAAAAGCAAATAAAAGAGAAGATTTCTCTATTCACTTAAGACTTATGGTAGATACTTTGGTTTATAAACAAGCAGTAAAATATGTAAGTCGTACTGACGAAAGATATATTGATATTTTAGAGAATACGTTTGAAAACTATAACATTTCCGTTGAAGAATTTAAAATTGAAGTATTTAACAGACTAAAATAAAAAACGTTGTACAACCCCCCGAAATCAGCAGGTTAATCATATTTTAACCAGCAGCCATGTTTCAGGACAAATCCAAATAAAAAATGATGAATCTTAAGTTGTTTTAAAAAATAAACTTGCAAATTACGTAACTAATATTTATTTTTACACGTATAATACAATAACATGGACACTAAATTAACACTTAACGTAGATAAAACCATCATTGAAGGGGCAAAAATATATGCTAAATTTCATAAGGTGAGTTTATCTCATTTAATAGAATCCTATTTAGCTGCATTGATTTCAAAAAACAGTAAGAAAGTTGAAATCACACCCCTAGTAGAAAGCTTGAGCGGCGTGATTGATTTAGATCCTAATTTTGATTTCAAAAAAGACTATACAGATTTCTTAATCGAAAAATACAAATGAGCACATTATTTATCGACACTAATATTGTCTTGGATTTACTTTCGAAGCGTACACCGTTTTATGAGAGTGCAGCTCAAATATTTTCGTTTGCGGATAAACATAAATTAAAATTATCCGTAAGTGCCCTAACCTTTGCAAATACAAACTATATTTTATCCAAACTTAAGTCCATAAAGGAAGCGCGCGAAATTCTAAGAAGGTTCAAAGTCCTTGTTAAGGTCTTGCCTCTTAACGATAAAATTATTGACCTTGCTTTAAATGATAAGGCATTTAACGATTTTGAAGATGGGCTTCAGTATTACACTGCTCTCGAGGGTAATCAAGACATTGTCATTACACGAGATTTGAAAGGCTTTAAAAATGCTAAAATTCCAGTGATGACTGCAGAGGAATATTTGATTTCTATTGCATAGCCCCGTTCCTCAAAGTCGGGAGACTTTGCAGCAGGGGAATCATATTTTAACCAGCAACCATATTTCAGGATAAACCATTAGAAAAAATGAACACTGACAGATTTAAGAAAATTATAAAGTACTGTTTTACATCAATTGGCGTTATTTTATTGATAGCCACTTTACTTGGCTACACCAACCTTAGGAATTTACCAACAACCGAAAATAAGAAGACTCAGTATTTAACTATTGGAAAGGAAAGAATTAGATGTTTACAAAAAGGGACTGGAAAAGATGTATTACTCATTCATGGAACGCCTGGCTCAATTGAGGATTGGAATGGAATTATAGACTCTCTATCCAAAGATTACAGAGTGACCGCTTTTGATCGATTAGGCCACGGATTTAGTTCTTCAAATCAATACACCTATCACTTGAAAGATAATGCCACTCTTGTGGCGGATTTAATTAAAAAGTTGAAATTAAAATCACCTTTGATTGTTGGGCACTCGTATGGAGGTTCTATCGCTGCGTTTATGGCTGTTAATTCAAAATTAAAAGATCTTGAATATATGATCATAGACTCTCCATTATACGAACACCAGCCAAGTTGGTTATATCGATTGGTGGCGATGCCCGTTTTTGGAAAAGGAATTGCTTTAGTTTCCTCTTTTACAATTGCCAACCACCAAATAAAAAAGGGCGTTTCATCCTTATTTAAAAGTCTTGAAAAAGAAGTAATTGATGATTTCGTAAAAGAACGACAAGTGATTTGGTCTCAGCCAAAAGTGATTTACTCAAAAGCAAAAGAGTCCGTGAACTATTCAGATGATTTGAATTCAATCTCAAAAAAATATAAAACCATAAATTCTAAAATAACGATCATCACTGGAAAGGATGCCAAAAGTACCTTTAGAAACGATTGCGAAAAATTTAACTCTGAAGTCGCTAATAGCGAATTAATTATTTTAGAAAACACAGGACATTACATTCAGTTGGAAAAACCATTGACTATCATTAAGATTATAAGAAAAAGAATGGATTCTAAACCTTAGATTAAAACACTACCGATTACTTGAAGACTTTTAAGAATTATTATACCCAAAACGCTTGAGTTGGTTTTGGTTAGAACGCCAGTTTTTATTCACTTTCACATACAATTCTAAGTGGACTTGTTTGCCAAAAAATTTCTCTAAATCTTTTCGAGACTCCACACCCACACGTTTGAGTGCGATGCCTTTATGTCCAATAATAATCCCTTTTTGGGTTTCACGTTCGACCATGATGACCGATCGCATCCGGATGATGTCTTCTTCTTCAAAAAATTCTTCGGTATCGACCTCAACGGCGTAAGGAATCTCTTTTTTGTAGTGGATTAAAATCTTTTCACGGATTTTTTCATTGACAAAAAATCGTTCGGGTTTGTCCGTCAGTTGATCTTTAGGATAGTAAGCGGGTGATTCTGGCAATAACTCCAAAATACGGTCAAACACATTTTTCACATTAAAGCCTTCCAAAGCAGAGATCGCTATAAACTCCGCATTCGGAACTTTTTGTTGCCATAGCTGTGCTTGTTCTTCTAATTGTTCTTGATTTGAAGTATCAATTTTGTTTAACAGCAATAAAACGGGTTTTTTGGAGGCAGTAATCTTATTAAAAAACGCTTCGTCTTTTAGTTCTTTCTCCCCAATCTCAACCATATAAATCAAAATATCGGCATCTTCAAAAGCAGATTTCACAAAGTCCATCATGGAGCTTTGTAATTCATAGGCGGGTTTGATAATCCCGGGTGTATCCGATAGAATCACCTGAAAGTCATCGCCATTAACAATCCCCAAAATTCGGTGACGGGTGGTTTGCGCCTTGGACGTAATAATGGATAATTTTTCGCCTACAAAGGCATTCATCAAGGTGGATTTTCCGACGTTTGGATTTCCAATAATATTAACAAAACCTGCTTTGTGCATTCCAATTATAATTTCGACAAAGTTACAACCTTCCTTTTAGACTATCTAAGAATTAAATACTTAAGAACTCGCAGCGGCACTCATAAATTCTTCGACTTTGTGAACCATGTTTTTACTACCACAAATAAATGGCACGCGTTGGTGCAGTTCTGTAGGGGTGATATCAAGAATTCGAGTGTGGCCATCACTAGCGTTTCCATGGGCTTGTTCGGCAATAAACGCCATCGGGTTGCATTCGTATAACAAGCGTAATTTTCCATTCGGATTTTTGGAACTGGTAGGGTATAAATAAATCCCACCCTTAATCATATTTCGATGAAAATCTGACACCAACGACCCAATATAGCGCGAGGTATAGGGGCGATCGCCTTCTTCCTTCTGACAGTATTTAATATAGTTTTTGATGCCTTGTGGAAAGTGACTATAATTACCTTCATTCACCGAATATATGGTTCCACTTTCTGGAAATTGCATTTGAGGATGTGACAAATAAAAGGTCCCAATGGCGGGATTTAAGGTAAAGCCATTGACACCATCGCCAGTGGTATACACCAACATGGTCGACGTGCCATAAATAATATAGCCCGCGGCCACTTGTTCACGACCTTTCTGTAAAAAATCGTCTTGTTGAACAGGTGTTCCTACGGGGGTCACCCGTCGGTAAATAGAAAAAATAGTCCCCACAGAGACATTCACATCAATATTGGATGAGCCATCGAGAGGATCCATCAAAACAATGTATTTATTTTGGTGATTATGATCGTTGCTATTAATCGCAATAAAATCGTCTTCCTCTTCACTCGCAATCCCACAAACTATATTTCGATTGACAAGGGTTTGAATGAATTTTTCATTGGCATAGACATCGAGTTTCTGTTGATGCTCACCTTGAATATTGGTCTCACCTGCCGTACCTAAAATATCAACCAAGCCTGCTTTATTAACTTCGTAATTCACCACTTTGGCGGCCAGCCGAATGGAGTTGATGAGTCGGGATAATTCGCCAGAAGTGTACTTAAATGACGACTGGTGTTCAATGATAAATTCGCCGAGGGTTTGATGTTTTTGGGACATTTGTAATGAAATTTATGCAAATATCTAATTTTTTAGATAACTACAACGTTTTCGCTCGTATTTTATTAAGGAAATATAAAAGGCTTTTGAGTATCTTTGAATCACCAAACATAGATTATGAACTATCACATTCGAAATGCAGTTAGGGAGGATATGGAACAAGTTTTAAACTTGATTACCGAACTCGCTATCTTTGAAAAAGAACCCAATGCCGTAGAAGTTACAGCTGCTGATTTACAAGTCAAAGGCTTTGGAAGCAGCCCTGAATTTCATTGTTTTGTAGCGGAATCTGACCAAAAAATTATTGGAATCGCTTTGGTCTATACCCGATTTTCAACCTGGAAAGGCACTGTTTTACACCTAGAAGATTTGATTGTTTCGGAACACGTACGTGGACACGGAATTGGGTCTGCCCTGTTGGATCAAGTGATTCTTTATGGCGACGATCAAGGCGTGAAACGCGTTTGTTGGGAAGTGATTGATTGGAATACACCAGCGATTGAGTTTTACGAACACAAAGGCGCCCGAGTCATGCGAGACTGGGATGTGGTTCAACTCGACGAACAAGGCATGAAAAATTACATCTCAAAACTAAAATAAACTAAACTAATGCAAATTTTTAAATTTGGCGGTGCTTCTGTTAAGGATGCCCAAGGCGTCAAAAATTTAGCGCGCGTCCTGACCACTGTGGGGCACAGCAACACACTTATTATTGTTTCGGCAATGGGCAAAACGACCAATGCCATGGAAACAGTGATTTCAAATTATTTTGATGCCAAACACCAACTTCAAAGCTCGATTCAAGACGTTAAGAAATTTCACAATAACATTCTCCTCGATTTATTTGAGAACGAAAAACATGCTGTTTATGAAAAAGTAGATGCTTTGTTTCAAGAAGTTGTGCAGTTTTTTGATCATAACAAATCCCCCAATTATAACTTTGTATATGACCAAGTGATTGGGTTTGGCGAGTTGATTTCGACCACCATCATCAGTCATTATTTGAATGATATTGGTTTAACAAACACCTGGCTAGATGTTAGAAATTTTATAAAAACCGATAACTATTACAGAAACGCAACTGTAGATTGGAACGACACACAAGATTTAATTTCGAGTCGAGTTGACCCTTCAAAATTAAACATCACTCAAGGGTTTTTAGGAAGTGACGTCCATAATTTCACAACCACTCTTGGCCGAGAAGGGAGTGATTACACGGCCGCAATTTTTGCCTTTTGTTTAAATGCAAAGTCCGTGACGATTTGGAAAGATGTCCCTGGCGTTCTCAATGCCGATCCACGGTATTTTGAAAATGCAGTCTTGTTAGATCGTATCTCCTATACAGAAGCGATCGAGTTGTCATATTACGGCGCCACGGTGATCCATCCCAAAACGCTTCAACCCTTACAACGTAAAGAGATTCCACTCTATGTCAAATCGTTTTTAAATCCAGAAAATGACGGGACGATCGTTGGAAAGGAATTCGAGTTAACGCCTAAAGTACCCTGTTATATTTTAAAGCAAAATCAAGTGTTAATTTCGCTTTCCTCCTTAGATTTTTCATACATCGTAGAAGATAACCTTCGTCATATTTTTGGTTTGTTGCACGATTATAAGATGAAAGTTAGCATGATTCAAAATTCGGCCATTAGTTTTTCGGTCTGTATTGAAAATAATTATGGTACTCTGGAGCGTTTATTATTACATTTAAAAGCGAAGTATAAAGTAGCGTCTCACAAAGGGGTTAAATTATATACCATTCGCCATTATACAGAAGCATCGATCCAAGAATTAGAAGCTGGAAAAAACCTGCTATTGAAACAAATCACGCCAGATATTGTTCAAATCATAACCCACTAAGTCGACATTTAATACAAGTATCTTAACCTATGAGTATCGTCACCCCTAAAGAAATTGCCAAAGCCATCAAAGTTGATTCCTATGGAGTTATTGGTACTTTTTTAGGATGGATCTTAATGAAAGTATTGAAGATTTCTACCATTAACAAAATCTACAATCGCCATAAACACAAACAGGATCTTGAGTTTTTAAATGGTCTATTGGACGATTTTAAAATTCGTTTTGAAATTCCGGAAGAAGATTTTAAACGCCTTCCAAAAGACGGTGCGTACATCACGGTTTCTAATCACCCCCTTGGTGGCATCGATGGTATATTATTACTGAAACTAATGCTCGAGCAGCGTGAAGATTTTAAGATCATCGCCAATTTTTTATTACAGCGAATTGAACCTTTAGTTCCTTACATCATGCCCGTGAATCCGTTTGAGGATCACAAAGATGCTAAATCTAGTATTGCTGGCTTCAAAAAATCGTTGCTTCATTTGAAAAACGGACACCCTTTGGGGGTTTTCCCAGCGGGGGAAGTTTCCACCTATAAAGATGGCAAACTGTTGGTGGACAAACCTTGGGAACCTGCCGCTATGAAACTCATTCAACGCGCTGAAGTTCCTGTGATTCCAATTTATTTTCATGCCAAAAATAGCCCGTTATTTTATCGCTTATCACGAATCAGTAATACTTTAAGGACGGCCAAATTACCATCGGAACTTTTGACCCAAAAAAATCGTGTTATTAAAGTTAGAATCGGAAAACCCATCAGCGTAAAAGACCAAAAAGAATACGATACTTTGGACGCTTTTTCGGGTTTTATCAGACGAAAAACCTATATGCTTTCAAACTCTTTTGAAAAGGTGAAAATCTTAACAAATATCTCCTCCAGTTTAAAAGCGATAAAGCCTGCAAAAAAAATTGTAACCCCAGTTTCCAAAACAATCATGTGTTTAGAAATCGCTGCTTTAAAATCCGAAAATCATCGCCTCTTAACAAGTAAAAACTACGAAGTTTATTTAGCGCCTGCAGCCCACATTCCCAACATTTTACGTGAAATTGGACGGCTGCGAGAAATCACGTTTAGAGATATTGGAGAAGGCACCAACAAAGCCATCGATTTGGATAAATTTGACCAGTATTACCACCATATGTTTTTGTGGGATGCGGAAGCCGAGTGCCTAGCTGGCGCGTATCGGATGGGGTTAGGTTCCGACATTTATAAAGCAAAAGGGATCGATGGATTTTACTTGCAAGACTTGTTTCGTTTTGAGCCCGAGCTCCACAAGATGATGAGTCAGTCTATTGAATTGGGGCGCGCATTTATCATTAAGGCCTATCAACAAAAACCAATGCCGTTATTTCTACTTTGGAAAGGCATCGTACATACCACACTTCGGTTTCCAGATCATAAATACCTCATCGGGGGTGTGAGTATTAGCAATCAATTTTCAAATTTTTCTAAATCGTTGATGATTGAGTTTATGAAGTCGCATTATTACGATCCGTATTTAGCGCAGTATGTAACCCCTAAAAAAGAATTCAAAGTAAAACTAAAGGATGCCGATAAAGATTTTGTGTTTGATGCCACCGCAGCCGATCTGAATAAGTTCGATAAACTTATTGATGAAATTGAGCCCGGAGCCTTACGTCTGCCGGTCCTCCTCAAAAAGTACATCAAACAAAATGCTCGCTTGATTGCGTTTAACGTGGATCCTCTTTTTAATAATGCCGTGGATGGTTTGATGTATATTCGGATTGCCGATCTCCCAGATAGTACCGTCCGCCCTGTGATGGAAGAATTTCAAGCGGAGCTGGAACGTAAGTACAGGCCCTCGGAGGAAGACTAAGTGATTTCTAGCGCCGTTTTTATTTACACTTTAATTACGTTTTATTCACATTTTAATTACGTTTTATCGTACTTTCGTAAAAACACTTAAGGATGCCTTTTTCACCAAACTACACCATTACTGTCGCTATTGCACAAGATTTAGTAGCGATAGAAACTGGTAAAAAGCAATTTGAATCGATTCCTATAAATGCCATGCTTTTAAGCTCGCTACGTAAATCCGCTCGCTTGGCTTCGACGCACTACTCCACTCAAATAGAAGGAAACCGTTTGACGATGGAACAAGTTAAAGAAGTTGTTTCAAAAAAAGGAGGGGTATTTCCTGAACGGGAACGCGATGAAAAAGAGGTGGTCAATTATTACAAAGCATTAGAATATCTAGAAACGAAACATAACAGACCATTAACTGAAACAACCATTCAAACCCTACACGGATTGGTTTTTAGTGGGAGAAAGAGCGCGACAGCATATAGAGAGGGTCAAAACATGATTAAAGACGGATTGTCAGGCGCTATTGTTTATATGCCCCCCGAAGCTTCAGATGTGAGTGGTTTGATGAAAGATCTTGTTTCTTGGATTGACACATCTTTAGAAAATGGAAAAATTCCTGTCGCCATTATAGCTGCTTTGGCTCATTATCAATTTGCGACCATCCATCCCTACTATGATGGAAATGGAAGGACGGCTCGATTAATTACCAATTATATTTTACATTATGGTGGTTATGGACTAAAAGGCATCTATTCTTTGGAAGCCTATTATGCAAAAAACTTACAAGGGTATTATGATGCTTTGGCAGTCGAAAACATTCCCAATTATTATATGGGAAGAGCACAGGCTGATCTTACCTATTTTTTGAAATATTTCATGAAAGGAATGGCGATCTCTTTTACTAACATCGTGGAGTCATCAAAAGAAAACAGAGCTCCAAAACTGCAAGATAATAGTGACCTCCTAAGAGAATTATCCGTAAAACAACGTACAGCATTGGATCTATTTCTAAAACAGAAAGAAATTACGAGCACTGAATTAGCCAATCATTTAGGGATTTCTAAAAGAAGTGCAGCAGCCCTTATAAGAAAATGGTTAAAAGACCAATTCATTCTTATTGGAAATCCATCCAATAGAGCACGATCGTATCTACTAAACCAAAAATGGGAACAGTTAATCTAAAACCGCTCCGCTACAAACGCTTTCATATACGCTTTAATTTCCGTACGTGCTTTTAAGAATGCGGCGTGTTTTTCTTGGTCGGGACCAATCAATTTAGACGGATCAAAAAAGTCATGATGTAAGCGTACTGCATTGGGGCTGGCTATAAATGGACAGTTTTCTTTCGCATGGTCACAAACAGTGATGATGTAATCAAAATTGACCTCTGCATACTCATCCACATGATTAGAAGTGTGGTGAGTAATATCGATTCCATCTTCTTTCATAATCGCGGCAGCCCCTGGGTTGATCCCATGTGTTTCTATACCTGCACTGTAAACGTTAGCTTGATTGGCTGCAAATTGGTTTAAATAGCCGTGCGCCATTTGACTCCGGCACGAATTTCCTGTACAAAGGACTAATATGTTTTTCATGTTATTTTTAGTTTTCAAACGCACTATCAATCGGTTCCCAGAGCTCAATTTTATTCCCTTCAGGGTCTAAGATCCAAGCAAACTTCCCATAGTCAAACGTTTGTATATCGCCTACAATAGTAACACCTTCTGACTTAAGAACGGTTATCAAATTGTTAAGATTTTCGACTCTAAAATTAACCATGAAGGGTTGTTCGCTGGGTTCAAAATAGGTAGTATCAGATTCAAAAGGCGACCAATGTGTGGATGCTTTTTTTCCTTGCGCATCCTTCCACCAAAAGGTACAACCATATTCATCCACAGGGAGACCGAGGTGTTTCGCATACCATGCTTTGCTTGCTTTTGAATCCGTACTTTTAAAAAAAATACCGCCGAGACCTGTGACACGTTTTTTCATGTTTTCTTATTTTTTGATTTGGGTTTCGTACATCGTAATCCATTCTTGAACAGATAGTTTGGCGGCAAGTTGACCAATTAGTGCATATGGAATCTCATTCATTTTTTTTAAGCGTACACAACTTTTTCCCATGTCTATTTTAGATAAACAATGCTTCGGATATTCTGCAACAAACCAGTCAAAAATTTCTTTTTGGGCGTACATTCCTGAATGGTAGACTGCAATAAAATGTTTCTGAGACGCCAAATTCATAAAGGGCAATGGCTGCTTTGGATTGCAGTGGTAACCCGATGGATATCGACTGTGGGGCACTACATACCCCAACATGCCATAATTGATGCATTCATAAAAACCAGGATCGAGATGATTCAAAATAGTTTGCCTTAATTTTTGAATGGGTACTTTTCGATCATCTGGGAGTTGAGCGATGTATTCCTCTGGGGTCGTTGCGGTAGATTTCATAAGTTAGAGCGATTATGGCTCTAAATTTAATGAAAAATAGTGACAATTTTATCAACGATGGTTTGCGCAAGTTTTTGGTGACTCTCTACCGTCCAGCCTGCGACGTGAGGCGATAGCATCACATTCTTTGATTTCAATAAATAACTTAATGCGGCTGGTGGCTCGTTTGAAAAAAGCGTTTCGAACGATGATTTTTCGTATTCTAAGACATCCAATCCAGCGCCTAAAATTTTCTTTGACTCTAGCGCTTCCACTAAGGCTTCCGTAACCACACAACTCCCTCTAGCAGTATTGATTAACCAAAAGGGCTGCTCAAATTTCTGGATAAATGACGCATCAATCATTTGATTGGTTAATTCGGTATGCGGGACATGAAGGCTTAGTATTTGTGCCTTTTTTTGAAGGGTTTCAAGAGATACTTGTTGCGCATTTGCATCGCCTACATTGGGTTTGATATCATAACAAAGGACTTCGACTTCAAAACCACGGAGTTTTTTAGCAAATGCTTTGCCCATATGGCCATAGCCGATAATTCCAACCGTTTTCCCATCGAGTTCAATGCCTCGATTGGCTTCGCGTTGCCATAGCCCATTTCGGATTTGCTGATCTGAAATATTCAGTTTATTGAACAATGCCAACACCATTCCAAGGGCATGTTCCCCAACGGCATTTTGATTGCCTTCGGGTGCTGAAATTAAATGGATGCCTTTGGACTGTGCATAGTCTGTATCAATATTTTCTAATCCTGCCCCTACCCGACCAATAAATTTTAGGTTAGTTGCTAAATCTAAAAAAGCCGCATCAATACGAAATCGACTTCTTAAAATAAGGCCGTCATATAAGTGAATTTTGGCTGCGATGGCGTCTTTTGAACTCGTATAATCTTCGTGATTTTCATAGCCTAAAGCCGCTAACTGTTCTATTAATAAGGAATGGTTTGTATCCAGATGTAAAACGTTCATCTTAAATATTTAGGATGAGTTTCGCAATAGAGAAATAAATCATGATTCCAAAAATATCATTGCTAGTGGTGATAAAAGGTCCCGTGGCAATGGCGGGATCAATGCCCTTTTTGTGAAGAAATAGTGGGATAAATGTCCCGATAATTCCAGCAACAATAATGACAATGACCAGAGATAATGAAATCGCTAAAGCGGTGCGCATATCTTCTTTCCAAATCCACACAAAAGCGAATAAGAATAAGGCTAAAATAACGCCGTTTAAGGCGGCTAAAAACATTTCTTTTATAAGTCGAGTATTGACACTTCCTCGCACCTCATCATTCGCCAAACCTTGCACAATAATTGCTGACGATTGAACGCCCACATTGCCTGCCATGGCGGCAATAAGTGGAGTGAATAATAAAATTAGAGGGAAATCTTCAATGATGGTTTCAAATCCACCCATAATCACTGCGGCACCAACACCCCCTAGCAGTCCTAAAAACAACCAAGGCAATCGGGCTCGGGTAAGATCGAGGATACTATCTTCGGCATCAACATCTTGTGTAATACCAGCGGCCAGTTGATAATCTTTTTCGGCTTCTTCGATAATGACATCTACGATATCATCAATGGTAATACGTCCCAAAAGTACTTTATCGTCATTGATGACGGGGATGGCTTCTAAATCATATTTCGCCATTAATTTGGCCACTTCTTCAGAATCTTCATCCACATGAACCGAATCTACTTTTGGAATATAGATGTCTTTTATTTTGTCATCATTATTGGCAATTAAAAGATCTTTTAAAGACAAACGCCCAATCAATTTCTCTTCTTTAGTAACGACATAAATCGAATGTACACGCTTCACCTCTTTGGCTTGGGCTCTAATTTTACGCAAACAACCGGCAACCGTCCAGGATTCATACACCTTAACCAGCTCTTTGGCCATGAGTCCTCCAGCAGTATCTTCGTCATACGCCAATAGCTCTTGAATATCAGCAACCAGCTCTTTATCGTCCATTTGGGCGATCACTTTTCGCTTACGTTCGGGCGATAAATCAGCTAAAAGATCGGCAGCATCATCCGAATCGAGTTCTTGAATTTCTTCAACAATTTCTTTAATCGAAAGATTTTGTAATACTTTTTCACGAACATCATCTTCTAATTCTGCAAGAATAACGGCCGTGGTTTCACTATCTAAAAGCTTGATAATATAGGTAGCCTGATCTAAATTTAGATCATCTAAGATTTCGGCAATATCTGCATAATGCACGTCTTGTAATTGCTCCAAAACGGCTTTATCATCCTTAGAATCAATGAATCCATTTAGGGCATCGATTAAGGTTTCGGTGATCTCAAAAGGGATATGTTCCTTAGTTTCTTCCAAAATTAAATTGGTTAGTGATCGGTTTCTATTGCGGTTGTCAATTCAATAAACGCGGCAACACTAAGTTGCTCTGGGCGCTTGTCAAAGATAGTATTTGCTTTTAAATTATCCGATAAATTATAGGTTTTTAAACTATTTCTTAAGGTTTTACGGCGTTGTTGAAATGCAGACTTTACCACTCTAAAAAATAATTTTTCGTCACAGGGTAAAGAATATACTGCTTTTCGAGTCAATCTCAAAACACCCGATTCTACTTTTGGCGGGGGAATAAACACCGAGGGGGGAACGGTAAATAAATACTCCGCATCGTAAAATGCTTGAACTAAAACCGATAAAATCCCATACACCTTACTACCTTCTTTTTCACAAATACGTTGCGCCACTTCTTTTTGAAACATGCCAGAAAACTCAGGGATTTGATCTCTATTTTCTAATGTTTTAAATACGATTTGTGTTGAAATGTTATACGGAAAATTTCCGATAATTGCGAAAGGACGGGTTCCAAATGTGGCACTAAAATCGAACTTCAAGACATTTTCTTGAATAATTCGGGGCGCTAGATTTAAAAAATTAGCTTGTAAATACTCTACAGACTCTGGGTCAATTTCAATCACATGTGTTGTAATTGGCTTTTTGATGATATATTTGGTCAAAACACCCATTCCTGGGCCTATTTCTAGAACATCGTCATAGCCTTCCAAAGTTAACGTATCTGCGATTTGTTCCGCAATTTGTTCATCATTGAGAAAGTGTTGTCCTAAGTATTTTTTTGGTTTTACAATCATTTAGTGCGTGGTTACAGTATATTCATCAATCCATTCTAGTTCGGTTCTGAATGCCAACATTTTATCGGCAAATTTTTGCAATTCTTCCGCTTGAAATTCTGGCGCATGGTTTTCGTAAAAACTGGCTAACGCTTTTTTTGAGTGGGCTAAATACTGAATTGAATAGGTTAATCCTCCCATAGATTCTTCGACCAAAACCTTTGTAAAGGTGGCTTTTAAAAACAAGCCTGTTGCCAATACTTTTGGAATGTGGGCTTTGATCCACCCCAACCATTCGTCGTGAATACTGTCGTCTATATTGGCGGTTACGTTGTAAATTATCATTGGTTATTTTGTTGTCATTAATTGATGGTATCCCCTCTTAAAAAGCGGTACTGTTTTCGAGCTTCTACAAAATGAATGCTATCTTCATGGTTAAAGATAATGGATTCATAATTAAGAAGCGCGTTATCTGTATTTCCGAGCTGAGTTCTGTATAATTCCGCTAGGTAAAAGTAGGCATCATCTACCAAAATATCCGTTTTAAAATCGGTTATAATTTGGATGTAATTTGCTTCCGCTTTTTGATAATCCTTCTGGGAGGTGTATAGCTGTGCTTGAACGAGTAAGGTTTGATCGATAATAGGATCTGTTTTATGAATCTTAAGAATCGTATCTAAAACAGCGATGGCTTCTATTGGGTTATTTTGGATAATCAACAAATCGGCTTTAGCATATAGTTTTAAGCCGGTATGAAGTGAATCGCTGCCTTTGTGATCTGAAATCAAGAGCTGTAGTTCTAAGGCATCATTAGCGGTCAGTTGCGACGAGGAGGATTTAAGAACTTTTAGTTGTGCTTCAGCCCAGTCAAAATCGCCTTTATAATAACTTGTTTTAGCGGCTTTAAAACGTGCTTCTTGAGACAGTGTGCTGTTTTTAACGCGCATCTGAATTTGAGTATAATAGATCAGGGCTTGATTAAATTTGTTTTGAGTCACTAAGATATCGGCAAGTTTCATTTTTAGTTGGGCGGAAGCTAGATCGGATAAATTCGCTTTCAATGCGCTTTTTAAAAACCGAATCGCAGCTTGAGAATCTGAGTCATAAAATGATAAAAATTGTGCATATGAGAGTTGTAAATCAATCGTTTCTATTCCTAATTGATAACTATCTAACAGGGTTTCGTAGCGACCCTTAATCGTTACAAAATCAGATTGAGACTGTTTTAATTGAAGCTCCAAAAATCTACAATTAGCTTGTATAACCAGACGGGTGTCCGTTGCATTTTGAATTAAAAATTCATAAACAGAGAGCGCCGTTTCAAACGCCGATGCTTCGGTTGCTGACTCCGCTAAATTGATAAGTCCCTGTAAGGATTCTGGATTCCGTCTATAAATTGCTTTGACTTGAACAAATGCCTTCTTAAACTCCTTTTGTTGGATGTAGAGCCAACTCAACCACTGATTCCAAAGTATGTTTGGAGCGGCTTGTAATTTACGTAACAGTACTTTTTTGAAAAGTTGATTATAGGGCTGGCTGGCATCTTCTGAAATATAATCGCTGAGGAATCGCATGACTCGATTGACATAAGCTGAATTTATTTCGGCATAATCCAGATATCGCTCCATCATTTTTTCAATGTTTTGCTGTTCGGCGTACAAACCTGCGAGTTGAAGATAATAAACTGCGTTTATATTGTTTTTAAGCGCCGTTTCATAAGACTGTATAGCGGGTTGGATGAGCGAATATTTTTCGAAGCGTTGCGCTACGTCATAGACATAATTTGGCTTAGCTTCAATAGCTTGCAATGCTTTTTCGTAATAGGAGCTTGCTTCAGTGGGTTGATTTTGAAGCTGGAAATTATACCCTATTTCAACCAAATATAATGGATTATCAGATTGACGCATTAAGGTTTCAATCTCTTTTTGAGCAGCGTTAAATTGACTCAGTTGTTGATGACATTCGATCAATTTAAACGCATAATCTGTTCGAGGACTTGGGCTTTTTAAAAGTTTTTTGTAGAGTGATAATGCTTTTTCAAAGGATCCTTTTTCAAAATAATCTTGGGCCAATGCTGGGTCGACTTGTGCCGAGGCGACCAAACAGAAAATGCTAAAAAAAAGACAAACTAGAGACTTCATTAATGCGTTTTTATGACTTTAATAAATGCCTAACAAGAGCAAGATGATCCTTAATCAATCATCGAAAAACCAGTATAAGGCACTAAAACTTCAGGAATTTCAATCCCCGAATCGGTTTGATAATTTTCTAAAATACCTGCTAATACCCGTGGCAGTGCTAACGAACTTCCGTTGAGCGTATGTGCTAATTCCGATTTACCTTCACTGTTTTTGAATCGTAATTTTAATCGGTTTGCTTGAAACGTTTCAAAATTTGAAACTGAAGAAATTTCTAACCAACGATCTTGAGCCGTTGAAAATACTTCAAAATCATAGGTCAAGGCTGCCGTGAATCCTAAATCTCCTGCACAGAGTTTCAAAATTCGGTAGGGTAATTTTAATTCTTCTAAAATCGTTTTGATGTGCGCGACCATACCATCAAGCGCTTCATAAGATTTTGTGGGATGCTCTACACGCAGAATCTCTACTTTATCAAATTGGTGCAATCGATTTAAGCCTCGAACGTGTGCCCCATAACTACCGGCTTCACGACGAAAACATGGCGTGTATGCGGTGAGTGTTTTTGGAAGCTCGTGTTCTTGTAATAAAACATCTCTAAAAATATTAGTAGCCGGAACTTCCGCTGTTGGAATTAAGTATAAGTCATCCGCCGTAACATGATACATCTGCCCTTCTTTATCTGGTAATTGACCCGTTCCAAAACCTGAGGCTTCGTTCACCAAATGAGGCACTTGAATTTCGTCATAACCTGCAGCCGTATTTTTATCTAAAAAATAGTTGATCAGAGCACGTTGTAAACGGGCGCCTTTTCCTTTATAGACAGGAAATCCTGCTCCTGTGATTTTGTTCCCCAATTCAAAATCAATGATGTCATATTTTTTTGCTAACTCCCAATGGGGGATGGCATTTTTTGAGAGAGTTGGAATGGTTCCCGCACTAAATATTTCTTCGTTATCCTCTTCTGAAGTTCCAGCAGGAACAATCGGATTTGGAAGGTTGGGGATTTTATATAAGAGCGTTTGAAGTGCTTCGGCGGTACGATTCAAATCCTCAGAAAGTAAAACTTTGGATTCTTTTAATTCGGCTGTTTTTTGCTTAAACTCCGTTGCCTTTTGCGCTTGACCTGACTTAAATAATTCGCCAATTTCTTTAGAGATTACATTTAATTCTGCAGAAATCTTATCCACTTTTGTTTGAAGTCCTCGACGGGATTCATCGAGTTGTATGACCTCATCAATGAGAGTTTTGGCGTCGCTAGTCCGTTTACTTAAACGTTCTATAACGTCTGCTTGGTGATCTCTTATATAGGAAACTTGTAACATCGTAATTATTTTAAGTGGTAAATTTAAACATTTAGAATATAACAAGAATTGGTTTTACCTTTAAATCGAATTAGTTTTTCTTGAATCCATCAATTTTGGCTAAAGCCTCTAGGCGATCCTGTTCTAATTGTACTTTTAAGGCCGCCAGTCCTGAAAACTTTTGCTCATCTCTAATTCGATCCAATACCTCAATAGTGAGGGATTGATCATAGAGGCTTTTATCAAAATCAAAGAAAAAGACTTCGACTGATAATTGGTCTGAATCGCTAACGGTTGGATTGGTTCCAATATTCATCATGCCATACGCTAATTTGGAGTCAATCCTGGATTGTACGAGGTATACGCCGTTTTTTGGGATGAGCTTATAGGCTTCCTCAATTTTTAGATTGGCGGTTGGGAATTGAATGGTTTTCCCCAGTCCTTTTCCTTTAATAACGGTTCCATTTAACATGAAATTATAGCCCAAAAATTGATTTGCAACTTTGATAGCACCCTCTTTTAAAGCGGATCTAATTTTGGTAGAACTAACGGCCACATCGCCCACTTCAAGCGCACTAATTTCGGTGACTTTAAAACCATAAAATTCTCCAAATTCTTTGAGGTCTTTGATATCTGCTGTCCGGTTTCGACCAAAATGATGGTCGTAGCCCACAATAATGTGTTTAACGTGTAGCTTATTGACCAACACATCTCGGACATATTCGAGAGCCGTTAGTCTTGAAAATTCTTTTGTAAACGCTTTGATGACTAAATGATCGACTCCTAAGTCCAGCATTAAATTTGATTTTTCATCTATTGTATTGATGAGTTTTATAGAAGAATCTTTCTGCAAAATCATTCGAGGATGCGGAAAAAAGGTCAAAACCAATGCTTGAAGCTGCTCGGCATCCGCAATCGCAACAAGTCGATTGATGATTTTCTGATGCCCAATATGCACCCCGTCAAAAGTACCTATAGTGACAACGGAATCTTTAATTTGATTGTAATCTGCAGCAGTTTTTATTTTCAAAGCTAAATTTTATGACAGAAAATATAATAAACGAAGATAAAAAAAGCCCTCGTTTTTAAAGTGCGTTGCGCTCTTTTTTTTGAATAAAAAAATAATTAGTACCTTTCGGGTTATAACCCCTTTGAAATCCTCTTTATACCTACCTCCTGATGAAACCCAACGCTTCTCTATCTTTAAAATTTATAGTCGTTTATTTTATTAGTTTCTCTAGCCTCTGTTGGGCGCAACAACGCCGCTGTGGTTCCGATGAATTAATGGCAAAGATCCTTCGTAGTCCAGAGTCCTCGAAAATGCACAACGCCCGTCAAGCTCAATTTAAATCAAACCTAGAGAAACGCACCACAAAAACAACTCAGTTTGGAGAAATAGCACCAATTAGAATTCCAGTCGCTGTCCATTTTCCAAATGGATTAGAATCGGACCGTAGTTGTTTAGAAGCATTAGCTCAAAACCAAATAAACATTTTAAATGCTGATTATACTGCGACGAATTCCGATTTCAATCTTTGGACCGCTGCAAGCTCATTTTATCCTGGGATCAATAATGGAAATACAAATGTCCAATTTAAAATTGCGACTTTAAACCATCCTGCCAATACGGATACAGACTTGGTAGAGGGCGAGCCTGCTGTGACGATTGGCTATGATTTTGGGGGGCAAGGTGGCACTTTTTCCATCGAAGGGCCTTTCGTGTCTGACATTAAGTGGGCGGGATACCTCAACATCGTGATTGGAAACTTCATTGACAACAGTTTATTGGGGTTTTCGCCTATAGGTGGTCGTGTTCAGTCAGGAGATGCTGTGGTGATACGTCATGATGTATTTGGATCGGGAACAGGATGTGTGGACTCGAATACAGTCCCAACATCTCCGTACCATTTAGGCCGAACCGTCACACATGAAATTGGACATTTTTTAAATTTAAAACATCCATTTGCCGGAAAAAGTTGCACTTCTGATGATGGCATCTCCGACACGCCCAATATCAAAGTGGATCACACAAACTGTCCAAGCCCTGGAAGTTTTGAGGCTTGTGACCCCAATGAAAAAGCCTTAACTATGAACTTTATGGACTACGCTAATGATTCCTGTATGTATATGTTTACTCAAGGACAAATTACAGTAGCAGAGGCCTACCTCGCTACTATAGAATCGGACTTCAAGTCTGGGGTTTTAAGTATCAGTTCTCTAGAATTTGATACCGTCTCTGTTTTTCCAAATCCAAACAAAGGAAGCTTTAACGTCAAGTTTCAAACTAAAGATACAACCGATTTTGAAGTCCGTGTTTTTGATCTTAGAGGACGAAAGATTTATAAGAAAGCGTTTGAAAATTGTAATTACTTCAATCAAACGATCCACTTAGAAAACACACAAGCTGGGGTCTATTTGATGACAGTTTCCAGCAACGGAGGTCAACAAATGACAAAACGTATTCTTATAAAATAAGAGTGAGCGCTAGGTGCCGTTAAAGGTATTCATGGCATTCTGAACGCCTGCCATCACAAAACTTTTGATGAATTCGGCGCATTGCTCCAAACGTTCTTTGAGCTTTTCAGCCTCTTCGGAAGTCCACTCGCCAAGCACATAGTCAACTTGTCTACCTTTTGCAAACTCGTCACTAATTCCAAAACGGAGTCTGTTGTACTGGGAGGTGTTGAGCTTGTCTTGTAGATCTTTCAACCCATTATGCCCACCAGCACTGCCTTTCATTTTAAGACGAAGGGTTCCAAACGGTAAATTTAGATCATCTGTGATTACTAATAGATTTTCAGGTGGAATGGATTCTTTTTCTAACCAATACTTCACGGCTTTTCCGCTGAGATTCATATAGGTATTTGGTTTTAGAAGTAGAAACGTGCGGCCTTTAAATTTAAAACTTGCCAGATCGCCAAGTTTTCTGGTTTCAAAAACAGCCTCATTGAGCTGCGCAAATTTCTCTACGACCTTAAATCCAATATTGTGACGAGTGCTAACATAGTCGGCACCAATATTTCCCAATCCAACAATCAAATATTTTTTTGACATCTCCGTAGCAGTATTTGTACTGGGTTTATTTTTAAAGAACCATTCAAATGCGTTCATAGTGTGTAAAAATAAAAAAAGCATTCTGAATAACAGAATGCTTTTGTAAATAATGATTTAAAAGGAAACGGTTTAAGCGTCTGCTGGTGCAGCACCTTCCGCTGGTGCAGCTGCTTCCGCACCTTCTTCTCCTTCTTCTTCTTCTTCTTCAACGTCGATAGAAACTCTAGAACGTTTCACTTGACACACAACAGTGTTGTCTGGGTGTAAAAACTTATAAGCATCGTTTGCCAATTCAGCAACCGTAAGTTTTCCTCCGATTTTAAGTGGCGTTACATCCGCTTCAATAAAATCCGGTAAGTTTACTGGTAAAGCTTTCACTCTTAGTTTACGTCTGTTTCTTCGTAACGATCCACCATTAGCGACTCCTAAAGATTTTCCAATTACGTGAACTGGAATGTCCATAGCGATTTCTTTATCATCAAATAATTGATAAAAGTCGATGTGTAAGATACGATCTGTTACGGGATGAAACTGAATGTCCTGTAAAACAGCGTTTAAAGTCTCACTTCCTAAAGCAATCACAACTGTATGTGCATTTGGTGTGTATACTAGTTTAGAGAATGCCAATTCTTCTGCTGAGAAGTGTACTGGGTTGTCTCCTCCGTATAATACGCAAGGCACGTGTCCAGCATTACGTAAGGCTTGAGTTGGTTTCTTGCCTACGCTTTCTCTTTTCGATCCGTTAATTGTAATTGATTTCATGATTTATAGTTATTGTTTAATTGTTTACATTACAAATTGTGAGCTAATCGATTTATTTTGATGCACTTTAGTCATGACATCGGCAAATAAATTAGCACAGCCTAAGACTCTAATTTTTGAACTTTCTTGAGAAAGTGGTATAGAATCGGTGACGATTAATTCTTCTAGTTTTGAGTTTTCGAGACGTTCGTAGGCATTCCCCGATAAAATTGGGTGTGTACAAATCGCTCTTACACTGAGTGCGCCGCGTTCCATCATCAGGTCAGCCGCTTTTGTGAGGGTGCCAGCCGTATCGACCATATCATCGACCAACACTACATTTTTCCCGGTCACATTTCCAATCAGTTCCATATGAGAAATGATATTGGCCTTGGCCCGTTGTTTGTAACAAATAACCACATCACTTCCTAGTGCTTTTGAATAGGCATAGGCACGTTTTGAACCGCCCATATCGGGAGATGCTATGGTGAGGTTATCCAGATTCAAACTTTGTAAATACGGTAAAAAGATGGTGGATGCAAACATGTGATCGACCGGTTTTTCAAAAAATCCTTGAATTTGATCGGCGTGTAAGTCCATCGTGATGATCCGAGTGGCGCCCGCTGTTTCTAGCATTTTAGCCACTAATTTAGCAGCAATGGGCACTCTTGGTTTGTCTTTTCGGTCTTGTCGTGCCCATCCAAAGTAAGGAATGACAGCGGTAATATGTCTGGCAGACGCGCGTTTAGCAGCATCTAACATCAGCAATAATTCCATTAAATTCTCCGGCCCTGGATTGGTAGAACCAATCAAAAACACCCGTGTTCCTCGAATAGATTCTTCAAAAGACGGCTGAAATTCGCCATCACTATAGGTCGATGTAATGACATTTCCCAGAGGGATTCCGTAGGACGCCGCAATTTTTTTCCCTAAGACCATGGTATTGGTACAGGCGAATATTTTTGGTTCTGGAATGACGTTAGACATGATAGCGTTCTGTTTTTGAGAGCTTTAAATTGATTTTTTATTCAAGCTGCAAATTTAGAACTTTATTTGAACTCTTAAAGGATATAAGTGACTATTTTTATATGATTATAGAAATAATTTTATAGTTTTGCAATCTACTTAGGCTCAAGTGGTGGAATTGGTAGACACGTTGGATTCAAAATCCAATGTCGCAAGACGTGCGGGTTCGATTCCCGCCTTGAGTACGGATAAAACGCCGAGACATATGTCTTGGCGTTTTTGTTTTTGGTTACAACCCTAAGATGACTGCACTACGCCTGTCTACCAAAAGGCAGGCTCGTAATAACGACACGCTACG
>Ga0209119_1001451_pt1 | contig 23240 bp, 20 predicted proteins | sample COG_03_FD_184747 | JGI IMG/M metagenome (GOLD analysis project Ga0209119, IMG submission 184747) | Pelagic Microbial community sample from North Sea - COGITO 998_met_03 (SPAdes) (version 2) | ecosystem: Environmental > Aquatic > Marine > Neritic zone/Coastal water | place: Helgoland, sampling... | reverse complement strand
CACGTCAGGGGGCGTAAATTTGACTGCACATCAGCAATTACCACACTTGACCGTTCTTCAGAAAATGTGGTTTATTTCCCTTATCTTCATCTCAGCAACCAGCTCCGGCCCATTACTCACATAGACGGCGTAATTTGTGCGGACACCACCGACAGGAAAACCACCGCGTAGCTGAAAACCCGTAGCTGACACGGGAGCCGCACCATCGTGGCCAAAACCTGGCGGCGCTGACGGCAGCTTATTGATCCAAGAGGGATGAAGGTTTTGGCGAAACTGACCAATTGGACTCAGAAACTTTCCTGCCACCAGGACCATATAGTCATTGATAAACCAGTCAACCGTCAGGTACTCCAGCGCCACGTTTGTTGCTCCATCATCACCAACCTCAAACTCCAGCTCCGATTCCAGCATTACCAGATCACGGTACTGAAAATGAAAAATGGGGGAGAACCTGCTAACGTTGAAGCTGCCGTCGCCAGATTCTGATTTGGAGTAGCCTACACTTGCATAACCAGCCATGTGGATTAACGTGTCCGGTTGGCGCCATTCGCCTGCGGTGGCCACATCGTCTCTGACAACCCGAACTTCATCTTTAGTTGCGCTATTTCTAAGCTGTTGTTGAAGCTTATCCATTTCTTGTTGCATACGTTCCATACGCGCGGCCAACTCTTCAACAGTCGGATCAGCAAACGCAGTCGCTGATACACCAGCGGCGACGATCAACATGACAGTTGCGGCACATTTTCTTATTCTCATTACTTGTCTCCATTGTTCTCATTAGGCCGGGATCCACCGATTAAGGTTAACCAGCTTGGTGTTCACTCATGGCAACGACTCCGTTTGCGCGTGCCGGTTTCTTCTCCATTTCGATCTATACATCTGTAACAGTTTTCTTGATAGCTAACTTGGCTGGTTGCATTCGATCACCTCGGTTGTTATGCACACCCTAACTACAACACTACCCGCCATTGCCCTCAACAATCAGCGCGCCCCGGTACATTTGCATTTGGCACGTGAAAGGGTATTCGCCGGCTGCCAGAGGCGGCAGGTTAATTTCCTGATATTTATTGACCGGTAACTCCGCACTGATTTCCAGGTCTGCGAAAACCACCGTCGCGGCGCAAGGCGACGGGTCTTTTCGAAGGAACCGCAATGTCGTGTTCTGGCCAGCCGCCAAGCGAATTTTTGCTGGCTCGTAGATGCCATTATCTACCACTACCGTGACTGTGTTCTTATCAGCCAGGACCGCATCAGGCTTGTAGATCCAGAACCACCAGGCAATCAATGCGATAAGCAGCAGGCCCAACAGATTTATGATGATCATGTCTTTCTCCTTAATGCTTCTGGGCGTTAAAAAAGCGCAGCCGATTGGCATTGGTCACAACCGTCAGTGACGAAAAAGCCATCGCCGCACCAGCAATGACCGGGCTAAGCAACAAACCGAAGAAGGGATACAAAACACCCGCTGCGACCGGCACACCCGCAAAGTTGTAGATAAACGCCCCCAAGAGGTTTTGTTTGATATTGCTGAGTGTGGCTTTACTGACGGCTATGGCATCGGCCAGGCCATGCAGGGAACCCCGCATCAAGGTAATATCCGCGCTTTCAATCGCAACATCTGTACCTGTGCCAATGGCAAACCCAACATCTGCGAGGGCAAGGGCTGGCGCATCGTTAATACCATCACCCGTCATGCCAACTATCTCGCCTTGCCTCTGCAGTTCAGCAACCTTTGCAGATTTTTGGTCGGGCAATACCTCGGCAAAATACTCGGTAATACCGACCTTATCGGCGACTGCTTTGGCGGTGGCGCGGTTGTCGCCGGTCAGCATGACAACGCGTATGCCAGCATCCTGCAGACGTTTGATCGCCGCTATTGAGTCGTCTTTAATGGGGTCTGAGACGGCAATAATGGCAGCAAGTTTGCCGTCAACGGCAAAGTACATAGGTGTTTGTGCATCGGCGGCCATGGCCTGGGCTTTTTCGATATACGAATCAATTTCGATGCTGCTATCGCGCATTAATCGCTCATTGCCAAACAGCAGAGAATGACCGCTAACAACACCCTGCACCCCGTGGCCAGCAACTGCTTGGAAATTTTCGACGGCGGCCAGAGCAAGTCCGCGCTCCCTGGCTGATTGGATGATTGACAGTGCCAATGGATGCTCGGACCCAGCTTCGAGGCTTGCTGCCAACTGCAACACCGCATCATCATCACTGCCGAGCGCCAGTTCGATATGCGTGACCTTCGGCTCGCCCAGGGTGATCGTCCCGGTTTTATCCAGAATCATGGCAGTAACCTTGGACGCGGTCTGCAAGGCTTCGCCATTACGGATCAGCACACCCGCTTCGGCGGCTTTGCCGACGCCGACCATCACTGACATAGGCGTAGCCAGACCCAGTGCACAAGGGCAGGCAATAATGAGCACGGTCGTGGCTGAGACAATGGCAAAAGCAATGCGAGGATCAGGCCCGAAATTCAGCCAAACCAGTGCGCTGAGCACCGCGATAATCATCACCACCGGAACAAAATACCCAGAGATAGTATCGGCTAAACGACCAATAGGCGGTTTCGAGTTTTGCGCCCGTTTCACCATCTCAATAATCTGGGCCAACGCCGTGTCTTTGCCTACCCGTGTCGCTTCAAACAAAATGGAGCCACTCTTGTTAATCGTACCGGCGACCACTTCGTCCCCCGCGGTCTTTTCGACAGGCATAGGTTCACCGGTGAGCATGGATTCATCCACCGCAGTGCGGCCCTCCACGACAACGCCATCGACGGATATTTTTTCGCCCGGACGGACTCGAACACGATCACCGAGTTGCACATCTTCGATGGCGATATCCACCTCCTGACCATCGCGTATTAACCTGGCTGTTTTTGGCTGCAAGCCAATCAGGCGCTTAATGGCTTCAGAGGTCCTGCCGCGGGCTTTAAGCTCCAGTGCCAAACCAAGGTTAATCAGGCCGATAATCATGGCCGTCGCTTCAAAATAAACATGTCGTGCCATTTCCGGGACCAAGGCAGGAAAAAGCACGACGAACATGGAATACACCCAAGCGGTACCTGTACCCAGGGCAATTAGGGTATCCATATTGGCGCTGTGATTAACGAAGGATTTCCAGGCTCCGATGTAAAAATGCCGGCCGGCGAAAAACATCACCCCCAACGTCAGCAAACCAACAGCCAGCCATACCATACGCTCGGTGGTTGTGCTAACTGTCATCTCACCGACAAAAAGGCCATAGAGCATCAAGGGTACGCCGAGGGATAAGGCAATCCACATCTCGCGTGTTAAGCGCTGATAATACACCTCGTCGGCTTTGTCCTTCTCGTCGAGCACCGCCTCATCCGAGCTATCGGTAATACTTTCCGCGTCATAACCGGCGGCCTTGATGGCATTGATCATCGCCTCAACTGGCGCCTGCCCAGAGATTGAAACCGTACTCTGCGCCAAATTCATCACCGCCTCTTCAACACCGTCAACCCGGCGCAGTGCACCTTCAATTTTGCTGACGCAGCTGGCGCAGGAGGCCCCCTGAATCCGGAGGTATTCGAGCGCCTGCTTTTCGTTCTCCTGCGCTTTATCTTTTGTTTGCTTAGTATTGGATTGCATCGTATGCCTCCGTTGTACAGACATCATGGTTATCATCGGGGTGGTTATCATTGGGGTGGTTATCATCGGGGTGGTTATCATTGGGGTGGTTACCATCAGGATGGTCGCTATCCCAGTTTTCGATAAGGTGACAAATGCTCTCGGCGGAAGGCTCATGGTCAGGCGCATTGAGCCACTCACGGGAGGCAGACTCCATCCGCGTCATCAGTTGTTGGGCATCCCGCATCTGTGCTCGAACAACCTCCATATGCCGGTCGATCAACTTTTTGACCAGCGGGCAAGGGGTGTCGCCGGATGCCGCCATATTCAGAATTTCGCCAATGTCTATTAAGCTAAAGCCCAGGCGTTTGGCCGACAGTAGAAAACGCAAACGCCTCTCCTGCTGCATGCTGTAGCGTCGATAGCCGTTGATCGAATCTCTTGCCGGGACGAGCAGGCCCAGCTTTGAATAGTGCCGTATAGTGTCAGCGCTGACGTTATATTGCCTGGCGATTTCAGTTACCGTTTTCATAACAACCTTAATCCTGTTGTTTGTACGCCACCAAATATCGGTTTGACGAATGCTTTTTGGCTACTTGCCAAAATATCGATGTATATGCTGTAAGAGCCAATGAATTCATCCTACAACCTTGGTGTAACACCAAGGTCAACAATTAAATTCTCCTGTGCATGATAGGTCGAAGCACTACGTCTGTTGTTCCATCGGCAACAACAACGTAAATTCCGTAGTGCCTTTATCGCTGTGTACCTCCACCTTGCCGCCATGGGCATCCATAATGGATTTCACAATCGCCAGACCCAATCCTGCACCAGCACCTTGCTGGACCCGAGCCGTGTCAGCCCGATAGAAACGCTCAAACAGTTTCACCTGCTGGTCGGCCGTAATTTCAGGACCAGGGTTTTGCACTGCCAGCGTGACCATATCATCGGCCGTTTTTGCCAGCTTAACCCTGACCCACTCCCCAGATGGGGTATAACGAATCGCGTTTGACAACAGATTGGACAGAGCCCGCCGCAGCATATCTCGATCGCACAACACCTCTGGCGCACTGCCTTGCAGCTCCAGGTGAATGTTTTTCTCCTCTGCCAGAGCCTCAAAAAAGTCCAGTAGCTTTTGCACCTCATCTGTCAGGTTTAACCACTTAAAATCTGGCTTCAGCAAACCATGATCAGTCTTCGCCAGCCACAGCATATCAATGACCATTTTTGCCAGGCGCTCCTGCTCTTCCAGGTTGGCGTACAACAGCTCCTGATATTGCTCGGCACTCCGAGGTTTACTCAGCCCTACCTGTGTCAGGGTAATAATATTGGTTAATGGCGTGCGTAGTTCATGGGCAATATCAGCAGAAAAATCCGTTAGACGAGTAAAGCTATCTTCCAGACGTGCAAGCATCAGGTTGGATGACGCCACCAGATCCTGCAATTCCCGTGGCACAACTGTCGGGTCGAGGCGCACGGACAATCGATCGGCCTGAATGCTACGCAAACTTTTACTCAACTCGCGGACGGGTGAATGGCCCTGGTGTACGCCGAACCAGGCAGCCAACAGTGTCACTGAACCTGCGAGCAGCATAATCAGCCAAAGACTCCGACTGAAGTCGCTCAGAAATCGCAGGTGAAAACCCATGTCAATGGCTGTTGCTACCATAAATTCCTGATCGCCCGTTGTGATGAGACTGACCGCCCCGCTAAAGGTTTTTTCACCTGCTTGCCAGGTCAGCAAGTTTTCCGCATGAATGCTCGACACTGGCGCGGCACCAACGAGATTGGCAGAAAGACCGTCACTAAACGTCGAGTACAACACTGCACCCACCTGATTCTGCACCTCAAAATACACACCATGATGACCAGAAATAGCATGAGGAAGCGCCTCCTCGAGACTCGCCGAGCGCGCCAGGCTTTCGTCCAGCACCCGCTCTATGCTGATTGTCATCACCGCCAATTCCTCGGCATCCTGCTCGGCAAAATGGGCATAAACTGCACCTAAGATCAGGTGACTGATCAGCACCAGACTCAAACCGATGGCCAAAGCAACAAAACCCATCACGCGCGCAGTCAGCGACAAAGGGCGATGCGGGCGGGCGATATTTGTCATGAGTGACGCACTCGGATCATCCATGCTGGCCGAGTTGTTGTTGGCTGGCTTAATCATCTGCTTCATCGTCCAGCTTGTAGCCCATGCCGCGGACGGTCTGAATCAGCTTGGGTGAATAGTCATCGTCAATTTTGCTGCGCAGGCGGCGGATTGCCACATCAATGACATTGGTGTCAGAATCAAAATTCATATCCCAGACTTGGGAGGCAATTAAAGAACGCGGCAATACTTCTCCCTGATGCCGAACCAGCAGTTCCAACAAGGAAAACTCCTTGTGGCTGAGATTAATTTTCTTGCCCGCCCTTCGCGCGCTTCTGCCAGGCAGGTCCAGCACCAGATCAGCAACACGCAATTGATCGACGATGGGTTGCACGGTTCCCCTGCGCAACAAGGATCGCACTCTGGCTAACAGTTCGGCAAAGGCAAAGGGTTTTGTCAGGTAGTCGTCAGCGCCTAGCTCTAACCCCTTAACCCGGTCGTCTATCCCGTCGCGGGCAGAGAGAAACAATACGGGAACATGCCGCTCTGCGGCGCGCAAGGACTGGACGATACGCCAGCCGTCAACATCAGGCAGCATCACATCCAGAATAATCAGATCGAAAATTTCCGTCATCGCCAGGTGATGGCCATCCAGGCCGTTGCGCACCAGTTCAACGGTGAAACCCGCCTCACTAAGCCCTTGAGCCAGGTAGTCACCTGTCTTAATCTCATCTTCCACTACTAGTATGCGCATTGAATTGTTGATTTACCTTTTTGTTGGCCCTAGTCTAACCGCCGCTTCCCGACAGGCAGATGACAGGGAAGTGACAACTTTGTCATCTGGCCGTCATCTTCAAGACAGGCCAGACGGTTTATTCTACTCCCCATGCAGTAAGGCACCGTAAAGCATGGCCATAGCCATACAGGTCCATACTTACTTAAAACCGGTACGTCGCAGCAACGTTGTTGCATAGCTGCGTCAAACCACCATTTTGGGATAAAGTTCAATGATAAGAACACCTTCGCAGCCCTGGGCCAAGCTCTCTCGGCGGCATTTTGTCCAGGGCCTGGCAGCCGGCGGCGTCCTCGCGGCACTACCCGGCACTGGCTTTGCAGGCTCGCCAGGCGCACTCAGCGAACGGGGTTCGGCCGCTGTACTCAGTGGCCCCCAGATCGATTTGGTGATCGGCGCAGCACCGGTCAACTTTACTGGTGTCACGCGCATGGCAACAACCATTAACGGTGCCATTCCGGCACCCACACTGCGTTTACGCGAAGGCGATGAGGTCACTATAAGGGTGACCAACCATTTACCCGTGGCCACTTCGCTGCACTGGCATGGGATTATCTTGCCTTATCAGATGGACGGTGTGCCCGGCATCAGCTTTTCGGGTATTGCACCAGGCGCAACCTTTACTTACCGATTCAAACTCCAGCAAAGCGGCACCTATTGGTACCATTCCCACAGCGGTTTCCAGGAAATGACTGGGTTGTATGGTGCGTTGATCATTGAACCACGAGGCGGCGAGCGCATCAAATCTGACCGGGACCACGTGGTGCTGCTGTCAGACTGGACTGACGAAGATCCGATGTATGCCTTCAAAAAGCTGAAAACAGTCAGCGACACGTACAATTTTGTTCAACCAACATTTTTCGACTTCACCCGCGACGTTTCGGCAATGGGTTTGCAGGCCGCACTGGACAAACGCCGGATGTGGAATCAAATGCGCATGAATCCCACTGACCTGGCGGATTTGTCCGCAGCCACCCTCACGTACCTGATGAACGGCACAACGCCGGCAGGCAACTGGTCCGGGATGTTCCAGCACGGCGAGCGAGTTCGACTGCGCTATATCAATGCATCCGGCAACAGTTTCTATGATGTGCGTATTCCCGGCTTGCAGATGCAGGTGGTACAAGCCGACGGCCAGGACGTCGAACCTGTGACGGTGGATGAATTCCGTTTTGGTCCAGGCGAAACCTACGATGTGCTTGTCTATCCCAAGGACGATGCCTATACCATATTTGCCCAGAACATGGATCGCAGCGGTTATGGCCGCGGCACACTCGCGGTACAACAAGGCTTGGCTGCACCGGTACCCGCCCTCGATGCTGTGGAGTGGCTGGCGATGACCGATATGATGGGCGAGATGAACCATGGCGACATGGGCCAGAATGGTATGGCAGGTATGGCTGGCATACAGGGCATGGATCATAGCCAACATGGACAGATGGCCAAGGAGTCGAGCATGCCGGGCATGGATCATAGCCAACATGGGCAGATGGCCAAGGAGTCGAGCATGCCGGGCATGGATCATAGCCAGCACGGGAAGATGGCCAAGGGGCCGAGCACGCCGGGCATGCAGCACAGTGCCCAGGACCCGCTGGCCAAACCGTCCCAGACCGTCAACCATGCGCGCAGCGAGTTTGGCCCCTCCGTCGATGCCCGAGTAGACACGCCGAGGACCAACCTGGACGATCCGGGTGTCGGCCTGCGTAACAACGGCCGGCGCGTGCTGACACTGGCGGACCTGAAGTCCATCAACGGTGTCCTCGACGACCAACGCCCGGTCACAAGAGAGCTTGAACTGCACCTCACCGGTAATATGGAGCGCTACAGCTGGTCCTTTGACGGCCTGGAATTTGGTGAGAGCACACCTGTTTCACTGCACCACGGCGAACGCGTCAGAATCATTCTGCAAAATGACACAATGATGACCCATCCCATGCATCTGCACGGCATGTGGAGCGATCTTGAAACCGACCAGGGTGAACTCTTGGTGCGCCGCCACACTATTGCGGTGCAGCCGGCACAACGCATCAGCTTTCTCACCACGCCCCACGATCTGGGCCGCTGGGCCTGGCATTGCCACCTGCTTTTTCATATGGATGCGGGCATGTTCCGCGAGGTGATGGTGTCATGAGGCGCAATCCCATGCAAAAACTCATCAGCCTGATGATCGCGGCGTCCCTTTACAGCCCCGTTTTATGGGCACAAATGGATCAGCCCGAAGCGGATCACCCAGGCATGCAGATGCCTGCCAGCAGCGCAGTCACTGCTAGCCGCGACCCCCACGCTTATGCCGACGGCTACACCCTGATCACCGGCCCTTATGCACAACCACAGCCCCGACAATTAAAATTGGCCGACGAGCATGCCTTCTGGGCCGTGCTGGGCGATCGTCTCGAATACCAGGCGAACAGTGACAGTGCAGTATTCGATCTGCAGGGCTGGTATGGCACTACCTTTGACCGACTGGTAGTGAAGGCAGAAGGCGACATCACTAAAGGCCAACTGGAACAGAGCGAGACCAGCTTTTTATGGGGGCACGCCGTCACTGCTTATTTCGATAGCCAGATAGGTATGCGACTGGATCAGACTGTTGACGGCCCGAACCGCCAATGGCTCGCGATGGGCCTTCAAGGCCTGGCACCCTATTGGTTTGAGCTGAATGCCACCGCCTACCTTGGTGCCGGCGGGCGCACTGCTTTGGCTATTGATGCAGACTACGAGGTACTACTGAGTCAAAAATTGATCCTCCAGCCACGGGCGCAGCTGAACCTTTACGGCAAGGGTGACCCCGCGAACGGTCTCGGCAGTGGTGTCACCGATGCGGCGGTTGGTTTGCGCCTGCGTTATGAATTCAGTCGCCAGTTCGCCCCTTACATCGGCGTCGAATGGTCAAGCGCCTATGGCGCAACTGCTGACTATCTCAAGGCTGAGGGACAACCCCGCAGTGATACAAAGGTTGTCGCCGGCGTGAAATTCTGGTTTTAACCAACATCAACCCAAAACATTTTTTTCACCCACAAGGAACCACAGCATGAACATCAAAACCATAACAGCAACACTGGCTCTCACCACATTGGCATTCACTTTATCGGCCCAGGCACATAGCCCAAGTGAGCATATGCAAGATGCCGAGGCGCCGAACTGTGCCGCCATGGAAACAATGGACCACAGCAAAATGAAGATGGACGACCCCATGATGCAGGCCATGATGAAACAATGTATGCAGGCCATGCATGAAGGCGACCATGATGACAGCGAGACGCCAGACGAGCCTGAGAAACACGAGAAAGACGGTGATACCAATAACTTCAAACACAAACACAAATAACCCGGCGAAGTTGCGATGAAAAGCTATTTGAAGAGCCTGGCACTGACAGGCACTGTGATCCTGCTCGGAGCAGGGATATACCTCTATTCAGGGGTATATCCCATGGGCGCGGATACCCCGCACAATAGCGCCACCTACTGGTTGCTGGAAACTTTACGGGAACGCTCTGTGGTGCGCGCGGCCGAGGAGCTTGTTGTTCCAGCCGACATCAAATCAGCTGAGCGGCTGTTGGCTGGCGGCGCTGACTACAATGATATGTGTGCGAGCTGTCATTTGAAGCCCGGTGTAACCGAAAACGACTTCTCGCTGGGACTTTATCCTAGCCCACCAAATCTGACTCTCAGCGATAGTGACGAAATTCAAACGCAGGCCGCCGATGTTGAGGCCACAAACGCAGCGATCAAGCGCCAATTCTGGATTATCAAACACGGCATCAAGGCTTCAGGAATGCCCGCCTGGGGAGCAAACCACGACGATCCGCGCATCTGGAATATGGTGGCATTTTTGCAAAGACTGCCGGAACTGTCTGCTGTGCAATATCAAATATTGACTGCGCGGAATAAAGCATCAAAAGGCCATGGGCACTGATTGGGACTGGGTTGGTGTACAACACAAACATTAAACAGTGTAGTGGTCAAGTAATCCCGGACTGTGATTTAAGGTTTCTCTCAGATTCAGTCGGAGCTAAACCGCCATTGTGCTGATGTGGTCTGTGCCATTGTAGTGGTCCATTAGGTATTCACCAATGTCCTTTCTTGCTATTGATAACGAGAGGTAACCAAGACTCGGTATCCACTCGGACTTCAAACTTCGGAACAGGCGCTCCATCGGCGCATTGTCCGGTGTGCCGCCTCACTATTCTGTTTGACCACCCAGATCGCTACGCTGGGTCACATCTCGAGACATAGCGGACGTAAAGTAACGCCGTGATTCCCCAAAAATTACCCCGCCGCGACCTGACATCCGCTGCCTCTCCTTAATATCCTCGTAATCAGAGACGCCCCCGATACAAGCAAATCTCCCATCTGTAGCTTGGGCACAATCCTTCTGTTTAACCCGGACAATTAACCCTACGATTCAACAACCATCAATGCAGAGCGATAGCGTTTTTCCAATGTGGATCGCAAAAAAAGTGCTCACGATGATGAAATAACGCTACCAATGACTTCCAACCCGACTTGACACTATAGCTGCTATAGAGTTTACAATTGAGAATGATTAGCATTCACAACCAAAACCATGAGAGCACTTCTAATGCAAGCCTGCTGGAAAACTCCACCCGATTGTCGAAATCCGCCTATCAAAGCAATAACACTCTTGTTAATTTTTATAGCAAGCTCCTGTTTTACAGGATATAGCACAGCTTCTCCCACTGAAGATACTGCACAATTGCGGCAACTCGCTCAACTAGCGGAATATATTGGCGTTGACTACAGTGCGGCTGTTGCTAAGGGCCAGATAGTGAACCCGGGTGAATATAGGGAGATGACAGAATTCTCTGCCCTGCTGGTAGACCGAAGCTCTTCCATGCAAGATCTCTCGAGAAGTCAGCAAACGCTTAACGATCAAGCCGTGAGGTTAGAACAAGCAATCCTCAATAAAGGAGACGTCAATGACATTCAGTATTTGAGCGCCGAACTCCGTGGTTCATTGCTGCAATTACTGCCACAATTAGCACTACCTCTGCATCTGATACCTGAAGCCGAAGCTAATTCCCTCTTTCAGCAAAACTGCGCCGCCTGCCACGGCTCTGCCGGCCAGGGCGACGGCCCTCTGGCCGCGCAACTTCAACCAATACCAACTGATTTTACTGATAAAGAACGAGCTAACAACCGTTCTATCCTCGGCTTGTTTGATGCGATTTCCAATGGGATAGAGGCAACAGCAATGCCCGCGTTCGCGCAACTCACAGAACAGCAGCGCTGGTCCTTGGCATTCTACGCTGGCAAGTTAGCGTTCCAATCAGCTCAAAAGCCAGATATCGAAGATTTGACGCTTTCTTTACGAGAGTTGGTGAATCAAAATCCCAATCAACTGACAGCTAACATGCCAGGTGAGAATAGATTGCTGGTGCAGTGGTTCCGTGCAAAGCCAGAGCTACTGTTTGCCGAACCACAAAGTCCACTTGGCATTACACGCCAGCAACTCAATTTAGCGCTCGAGGAAAATCGCAAGGGAAACTACAACGATGCTGGGAATCTGGCGGTGAGCGCCTATTTGGATGGTTTTGAATTGGTTGAAAACAGCCTGGACGCGCATGATACCAAGCTGCGTAAAAGCATGGAGGCTAATATGATGAACCTCCGCCAATTGCTATCTCACTCACAAAACAACGATGAGCTAGACAAAGCGATGGCAACAATCTTAAGCCAACTGGATGAAGCAGAACGTCTACTGACCGGTTCAGTCTTATCCGGCGGGACCCTGTTCACCGCCAGTCTGGTTATTCTGCTCCGTGAAGGACTAGAAGCCCTGCTGGTTGTCATCGCCCTGATGACAGTGTTGGTAAAATCAGAGCGCCAAGATGCTTTGAAATATGTTCATCTCGGCTGGATCAGCGCGCTAATAGCGGGCGGCGCTACTTGGGCTGCCGCGCAATCGCTAATCACTATTAGCGGCACCAGCCGTGAAGTCATGGAAGGCGTTGCGGCGCTACTGGCTGCACTGGTGTTGCTCTATGTTGGTATCTGGATGCATAGTAAAACCCATGCTGCGCATTGGCAGGCTTATATTCAAAAACACGTTAATGCCAACCTCAAGGCAGGAACTCTATGGGGGCTTGCGGCACTTGCTTTCATTGCGGTCTACCGCGAAGTCTTTGAGACTGTGCTATTTTATCAAGCCCTGCTAACTCAGGCAGTCGCAACACAATACTTTCAGGTCGGCGGTGGTTTTGTCTTGGGCGTGGCCCTTTTGGTCCTTCTGGCCTGGCTACTGCTCCGCTACTCGGTCAAACTGCCCATCAGCAAGTTTTTTGCATCCACCACTTACTTATTGCTGGCACTGTCGTTTGTGCTTATGGGTAAAGCCGTCGCAGCGTTGCAAGAAGCAGCAGTAATCGGTATTTCACCGCTACCAGTTGATTTCGAATTTGGTTGGATTGGCATAAAGTCAACATGGCAAGGTTTATTTGCTCAAACATTAATTCTACTTGTTTTCGTATTGTTCATTCTTCAATCAAAATTCAGACAAATTTCGCAACAAAAATAGCGCTCAGATCAGAGCCAAAATCGTTACTCATTTCTAATTCGCTGATAGATTTTTCAAGATCCCGCATTCCTCGACAGTGCGGCTATTTGAACAACTATCGCGAAGCGACCTTAATTGGATTTGGAGAAATTGCAGCTCTTCTATCCGCAATGCTACTTGCTCGATATGACTCTCGACCATGTTGTTTACATCATCACACTGCATACCTGGTTGCTGATTTAGCGCAATAAGTTGCCGAATTTCTGCTAACGAGAGGTCTAGACTACGACAATGCTTGATAAACTTTAGCTGTTCAACGGTTGCCGAGCCATAAAGACGAAAATTACCTTCACTGCGCCGCATCGACGGTAATATTTTTTCTTTTTCATAATAACGAATGGACTGGACAGAGCAGCCCGTTAACGTCGCCAATTCACCGATCTTCACTGCACTCACCTCAACACTTGACTCTATAGCGACTATAGAGTTTACGCTGTGTCCCATTCAATGTAAAAAGCGTTCCACGATGACGGGTCAAGAAAGTTGGCAATCAGCAATCAAAGTCGAAAATGGTGACAGTTTGCAACCCGGGCACGTTGAAAATGCCTATGCCAGCCAGTTTATTGTTTCTAAGATGGATTGCGCCGCGGAGGAGCAACTAATACGGCTGGCCCTAGAGGGCCTCGAACCGGGCGTAGCGCTCGAATTTGATACACCAAATCGCCAGCTAACAGTGTTTCATAACGGCAATCTCGAGGCGTTACAAGCGCGTATAGAAGCGCTTGATCTAGGCGCCAGACTTGAGCGCACTCTAAACATTGACCCAAGTGAATTACTGCAGGTCGTGGCGTCTGTGAATGCTGAGAATCTAAAAGAGGGCGCCATTCTCAGGTGGTTACTAGCCATTAACGCCACCATGTTTGTTGTCGAATTAGCAGCCGGCTGGCTTGCGCAATCTGCCGGACTTATTGCTGACTCTTTGGATATGTTCGCCGATGCTGCAGTCTATGGCGTGGCACTCTACGCTGTCGGCCAAAGTTCTCTAAGAAAACTGCGAGCAGCGCACATCTCCGGTTGGCTCCAGGTTTTACTAGCACTAGGCGTGCTAAGTGAAGTGTTACGACGATTTATATTGGGCAGCGACCCTGTATCAATACTTATGATGAGTTTTGGATTTCTTGCCTTGATCGCCAACGTCGCGTGTCTGATGTTGATTGCAAAAAGCAAAGACAACGGGGCTCACATGAAGGCCAGTTGGATTTTTTCGGCGAATGACGTGATCGCCAATGTCGGCGTTATGTTGGCTGGCATGCTTGTCATGTTGACAGGTTCTCGCTATGCTGATTTAGTGATAGGCTTGGCTATTGCCGTGATCGTATTCATTGGCGCACAACGAATATTGAAGTTGAAGTCCTGATCAGCTCGGGGCTTTCAAAGCCAGACTGATGCCGGCTGCATTATATTAGAGGTTCCTCCTTGATAAAACATTGGATATCCAAGTTGCTGATAGCACTGATTGCCTGTCAATCAGTGCTGGCGTTTGCGGATAGCCATGAAACCAATATCACATTTTCAATGATTGAAGTAGAAAGAGACTTAATAATTCGCCCAATTGACAAACATGATGCAACACAGATCGTCAATCCTGACATCTGCGACCACTGCGGTTTTTGTCATCACGGGCAATTAATTACCTCGCTCTTGCCAGCCCCAGCTTCACCCAATACAGACACTCTCACAATCCAATATATTGGCGTCGCCCCAAGCGGCCATTTATTTTCGGTCTACCGCCCCCCCAAAGCTTAATCCTACGTTTAATTCAATCTAATGGCATTACAGCTATCGCTCCAATGCTCAACATGATTTGTTCAAACAAACGTGGATTGTTCCTATGGATATTCCTTTTACTACGCCGACGAGTTTCGTACGGCACAAGCAGCGCGTCCATAAAAAACTGATAATTCTCTACATATTTTTCGGCTGGCAAATCGCTTTTGCTCAAGCCGAGCCTGAAACCAATACGCTTACGCTCAATACTGCCCTAAAGCGTGCCACCGAACAAAACCCCTCCCTCAAGGTGTTTAAGTTTCGCAACATCGCGCTGCAGGGGCAGATGGATACCGCCGAGCTACAACCTGCATATGAGCTGGGCATTGGAGCTGAAAATTTTTCTGGCACCGATGAACTACGCGGATTTAGTGGCGCAGAACTCACCGTTTCGCTCTCATCTGTTTTAGAAATGGGCGACAAACGCAATGCCCGAATGGGTATTGTTGCGAATAGCCGATCTGTTATCGATGCGCAGCGCCAAGTTGCCGCACTCGAATTGTTAGGTGAAGTGACCCGCCGCTATGTGGATGTACTCGCGGCACAAGCGCAGTCCATGCTGGCGAGAGAAGCTAACGAGCTTGCCAATCAGACGCTTAACATCGTCGAAAAACGTGCCGAGGCCGGGGCAACGCCCGATGCCGAAGTAAAGCGTGCCCTAGCTGCTGCGGCACAAGCGCAACTGACGCTGCTGTCAACTCAACAACAGCTGATTTACCTGAAAATAGCGCTTGCTGCGCTCTGGGGAGATACAGCACCTGGTTTTTCGAACGTTGAAGGTGATTTATACCACTTTGGCACTGACGTTGAGTTCGAGACGCTCTTTGAAAAAATGGAGAAGAATCCCGCCATTCTAATTTTTGCGGCTGAAGAGCGGCTCAAAAATGCCGAAATTCGCGTTGCCAAAACGCAATCAAAAGCCGATATCAACTGGTCGGTTGGTGTGCGTCGATTCCAGGCGAACGATGATGCGGCACTGGTTGCCGGTTTTAGTATGCCGCTGTTCTCTTCGAGAAGAAACGCGGGAGCTATATCAACGGTGCGTGCTCAACGTGAACAAATCTATGTGCAAAAAGAAGCTGCTTTGCTGCGCATGCACACCCAATTATTTCGGGCTTTTCACAATAGGAGGCAAGCCATTCTTACGGCAAAAAAGCTTCGAACCACCATTATCCCAGCACTGAGCGATGCACTTGAAGAAACACAGACTGCATACCAGAGCGGCCGCTATGGCTATTTGGAATACGTGTCCGCCCGCCAGGAATTACTTAGTGCCCGGCGCACGCTTATCGAATCGGCCGCTGCCGCGCTTACTTATGGTGCTGAAATAGAACAGCTGACAGCAGAGCCTTTAGCCGCCACACAATATGGAAAATCAATCGAATTTTCAGGATCCGTAAAATGAATATCAACGAAGTAATCAAAAAGACAGCCATTAATACGATTTCCTACCTCACATTTTGCTTTTTCACGACAGCGGCATTAGCAGAAAATAATCGTAGTGCTGAGGACGAACACAACAGTGGCCACATTGAACTCACACAGGAGCAGATCAAGCATGCAGGAATCAGCTTTGCTGTGGTCGAAGCTGGCCAAATTCGTGAGACCCTGCCCGTCTATGGTGTGATTACCAGTAATGCGGAACAAGTACAGTCAGTCAGCGCCCGCTTTGACGGTGTTATCAGCTCAGTGAACAAGAAAATTGGCGATCGTGTTCGAAAGGGCGAAACACTTGTCTCCGTTGAAGCTAATTCAAGCTTAAAAACTTACGCAGTTGTCTCATCACTCGACGGGGTTATTACGCAACGTAACGCCAACATTGGCGAACAAACTAAAGATAAAACACTGTTTGTTGTTGAGGACTTCTCCACCGTTTGGGTGAACCTGTCATTGTTCCCCAAAGACGTAGCTAAAGCAGCATTAGGACAAACCGTCAGGATAACGAGTGCCAACAACCGCAGCGTGGGGGTAGGCAGCATTATCTATATCGCTCCTCAGGGTAACAGTAGCAACCAGGCCACTACAGCACGAGTTCTGCTTAACAATGCGGAGAATCAATGGAAGCCGGGGCTATTTGTGGATGCAAGAATCACGCTGTCTGAAACTGCAGCACCCACCGTTATTCAGAGTCAAGCGACGCAACTGGTGGCAGGAGAAACAATAATTTTCGTCAAAGCAGAAGAAGGTTTTGAGCCGCGCGTGATCACCATGGGACGCACTGACGGCGATTACAGGGAAGTACTGTCTGGGTTGAACGCTGGCGAAACGTATGTGGCTAAAAACAGCTTCGTTTTAAAATCTGAAATGGGCAAGGAGGATGCTGAGCATGGTCATTAATCGCGCCTACCGCTTGCCTCTACAAAGCCGCAATACTTCGCCACCAGCACTACTTTATTTTGTAGTGCGAGACCATAAAAGGGCCTCGCTATGATCGATAAGCTAATTCAATTGTCAATTGCCCGCCGCTGGCTGGTGATGTTTTTTGTACTCGTCATCAGTGCCCTGGGGGTCTGGAATTATCAGAACCTGCCCATCGATGCGGTACCCGATATCACTAATGTACAGGTACAAATCAATACCGGGGCTCCCGGCTATTCACCATTGGAAGTCGAGCAGCGCATCACCTATCTGGTCGAGCTTGCTATTACGGGTTTACCTTACGTCGAAAGTACGCGCTCCCTATCCAGATACGCGCTTTCTCAAGTCACTGTCGTGTTTGAGAAAGGCACAGACATTTACTTTGCCCGTAATCTGATCAATGAACGATTGCAACAGGCCAAAAGCAATATGCCGTCTGGCATTGAACCGGTGATGGGCCCAGTTGCCACCGGCCTCGGCGAGATCTTTCACTACTCTGTTCATGCAGACACCGATGCCCTCCAGCCCAATGGCGAGAAATACGATGCTACCGCACTGCGAACCCTGCAGGATTGGGTCATTCGCCCCCAGTTACGCTTAGTTCCAGGGGTGACGGAGATAAACACGATTGGTGGCTTTGAAAAGGAGTTTCATGTCACCCCTGATCCGTCTCGCCTCTTGATGTTTGAACTCAGCTTTGATGACTTAGTTGCCGCGATAAAGGCAAACAACGCTAATGTGGGAGCGGGATACATCGAAAAAAATGGCGAACAATACTTGATCCGAGCACCGGGGCAAGTCGCCGATATTGCCGCCATCCAGCAGATCATAGTCACCCACAAAGGCGGTATTCCGATAACCATCGCGGATGTCGCCGAGGTCGGTTTTGGCAAACAACTCCGAACTGGCGCCGCAACCCGCGATGGCGAAGAAACGGTACTGGGCACTGCCGTGATGCTGCTCGGCGGAAATAGTCGCCGCGTCTCTGAAGCAGTTTCTGCAAAACTGGTAGAGGTAAACAAAACACTACCCAAGGGGGTCACTGCCGAGCCTGTCTATAACCGAACCGTACTGGTCGATAAAACCATTGCAACAGTACAGAAAAATTTGCTTGAAGGTGCTGTACTGGTCGTTGTGGTTTTGTTAGTTATGCTAGGTAATGTTCGCGCTGCACTACTCACTGCGATGGTCATTCCACTCTCTATGCTGATGCTCATGACGGGTATGGTACAGACCAAAGTCAGTGCCAACCTAATGAGCCTGGGGGCACTGGATTTTGGACTTATCGTCGATGGAGCGGTCATTATTGTGGAGAACTGTATTCTAAGACTGGCTGGCCGGCAACATTCCCTGGGTCGAATACTTAAACTGGACGAACGGTTTCAGACTGTGTTCGCAGCGACACGGGAGGTCTTCACACCAAGCCTCATCAGCGTCCTGGTCGTGATTCTGGTTAACTTACCAATCCTCGCACTCACCGGTGTGGAAGGCAAAATGTTCACGCCAATGGCTATGACGGTGATTATTGCCTTGTTGTCTGCCCTAGTATTGTCATTAACTTTTGTCCCTGCAGCGGTGGCACTTTTGCTCAGCGGCCATATAGAAGAAAAGGACAATATGATTGTTCGTCAGTCAAAGCGGGCCTACTCGCCTGTTCTGGCTTGGGTCCTCAAATTTCGCTTAGTCGTGTTAACTGGCGCGGTACTATTTATCATCGCTGTTGGCGGGCTGACCACAAAAATGGGCACCGAGTTTATTCCGAATCTGGATGAGGGTGATATCGCCATCCAGGCATTGCGAATCCCGGGCACCAGTCTGACGCAATCGTTAGACATGCAATTTAGACTTGAGCGCGCCGTACTGGAAATACCTGAAGTGAAAACCTATTTTTCCCGGGTTGGTACCGCAGAAGTCGCCAGCGATCCCATGGGGCCGAATATTTCGGACGGCTATGTGATGTTAAAAGATCGAGCAGACTGGCCTAATCCCGACAAGTCAAAAGCTCAATTACTGAATGAGATTCAACAGAAACTGGCGTTGATTCCCGGCAATGCGTTCGAAATCAGCCAGCCGATTCAGCTACGCTTTAACGAGCTCATATCCGGAGTGCGATCAGATCTTGGTATAAAAATTTACGGCGACGACCTTGATCAACTGTTGCAATCAGGCACTGAGGTGGCCGCCGTACTCAACACCATTGAGGGTGCTGAAGGCGTTAAAGTGGAACAAATTTCGGGCTTGCCTATATTGTCGGTCGAAACCAATCGCGCAGATTTGTATCGCTATGGCCTTAACGTTGCCGATGTACAAGATGTATTGGCAGCCGCGACGGGAGGTGAAGAAGCTGGATTGATATTCGAGGGCGACAGGCGTTTTACCATTGTTGTCAGGGTGGCAGAGAACATCCGTAACGATTTGAGTGCACTGGCTCGTTTGCCAATACCATTACCCCAGGGAGGTTATGTTCCACTCAACGAAGTGGCAACACTCAAGCTGGCACCAGGGCCGAATCAAATTTCCAGGGAAAACGGTAAGCGCCGGTTGGTGGTGAGCGCCAATGTGCGGGATCGTGATTTGGGTGGCTTTGTCGCCGATGCACAGGTGCAAATCGAACAACAAGTAACATTGCCGCCCGGGTATTGGTTGGAATACGGCGGTACGTTTGAACAATTGCAATCAGCAACCGAGCGGTTAGGTTTGTTGGTACCCGTTACGCTGGTCATGATTTTTGCCCTGCTGATGATGACTTTTGGTTCGGCCAAAGATGCAGCGCTCGTCTTTAGCGGCGTGCCTTTTGCCCTGACCGGCGGCGTAATTGCCCTATGGCTACGTGATATTCCCTTGTCTATCACTGCCGGTGTCGGCTTCATTACCCTGTGTGGTGTTTCCGTCCTCACCGGCGTGATGATGGTGTCGGCATTTAGGGACAGCTTACAACAAGGCGATGACATCGACACATCGATACAACAAGGTGCCATGTTGCGGCTGCGCCCTATATTAATGGTGGCTCTGGTCGCAGCGCTGGGATTTCTGCCAATGGCCCTTAACACCAGCACTGGCGCAGAAGTTCAGCGTCCCTTGGCGACAGTGGTCATAGGCGGGATCATCTCCTCCACACTATTAACACTGCTGGTGCTGCCGGGCTTATATCGGATGGCTTACCGCAAGCCAAAAGAAATGCCCGAGGATAGTTAACAGCAGATGACATCCCAATGCCAAACAGTCTGGCCATAGGTAAGTTTCTTCTCTATGGCCAGATCAACTGGTGAATGACAAATTATTATTTAGACCTTGGAGTGACACCATGAAACAAATCAAAGCATTTATTCACCATGTCCGTTCTGCCACTGTCGTCGAAGCATTACGTGAGGCAGGCTATAGAAATATAACCCTGCTTGATGTCAGGGGTACTTTAAAGCCATTGAATGAATCCGAGCAAAATTATTCTACCGAAGCCGGTGTCGTTATTTCCGAAGTTCGCGTATCTTTGGTATGTGAAGATTCACAAGTCGATGAAGTCACTGGCATTATTCGTAGAACGGGAAAAATCGGCGACAATATATCAGGCTGGGTCTATGTTAGTCCCATAGAGCAATCATTGCCGATCGGCGGTCCGATTGACTAGAGCCGATTCATTTTGAAAGCCGCCATGCCCGGAAGCGAAAGTTGATTCATGTGGGCTCCCGGCTTGAGCGACTAATAATACTAGCGAAGATAGTGTCAGAGCAGCATTTCGTTCTATAACGCATCGAGTTAATTATATGCATAGTCACGCTCACAACGACAATAGCGACTCCTCCAGCCGTATCGGATGGGCATTTTTTCTCAACGTCGGCTTTACGATTATAGAGTTTATCGGTGGCTGGCTCACCAATAGCACTGCTATCATGGCTGACGCCGTGCACGACCTGGGCGACAGCCTTTCTATTGGACTCGCTTGGCTGCTTAACAAGGTATCTGACAAGTCAGCCGATGAAAGTTTTAGCTATGGCTATCAACGTTTTTCATTGCTAGCCGCACTGATGAATGGCGCAGTGCTTGTTGGCGGCTCAATTTGGGTGTTAAACGAAGCCATTCCACGATTGCTGAACCCACAAATGCCACATGCTGAAGGGATGATTGCACTGGCCATCTTTGGCGTTTTAGTCAACGGTTTTGCCGCCTACAAACTAAGTGGGGGGCGGTCACTGAATGAACGTATTCTAAACTGGCATTTACTTGAAGATGTGTTTGGCTGGATCGCAGTTCTCATTGTTGCGATCGTTTTACTATTCGTCGATATCCCCATATTGGACCCTTTACTATCAATCGGCTTCACCTTGTTTATTTTGGTTAATGTGGTGAAGAATCTAGTGTCGACCGTGCGCGTTTTTCTACAGGCAACACCTGACAAAGCAGTTCGACTAAAGATTATCAGTGACCTGCAAGCGCTAACCTATATCGATGATGTCCATCATGTTCATCTCTGGTCACTTGATGGAAATAGCAATGTCTTGACCGCCCACCTTACCCTTAACAAACCTGTTGATCCTATAATCCAGACGAGAATCAAAGATGAAATTGCAGCACTGCTAGTTCCTTACGACTTATCGCATACAACGATAGAGTTGGAATCGCCGGACGAGGCTTGTCGGGACGAATAATGGCTCTACATTTTTTTGCATCAATCGCGACAACCAGAGAAATCGCTATCGACATTACAGACCATTGTTTCTCATGCTTCTCTGTCCTTGCCACCGCTAGCGGTGGCCGCATATTTCGGAGCAGACAGAGAAGGTGAGCTGCAAGCACAATATGTCCTATATAAATCTTATAGTCCTCTTTAGCCACATGAGGCACTGTCCTTTTGGCCTTGTTTCAGTTCTCTAAGGGCAGATGTTCCTGAGTCAAAAGCTCCCTAACTGTCCAGCCGCTGAACCGGTGGCAGGCGATAACTGCCATCCAGCAACTCTGCCTTCGGCAGGTAAGCGCGCATAAATAACGCAAAGGGTCCTGACGGGGCTGGCAGCCAGTTGTGCTGGCGCGCCACGCCGGGGTTGGTATGCCCTATCCACAAATCCAGTGAACCATCATCACCATAAACCAGACCTGGTGTACGGTCGCCGATGGCATAACGATCCAACGCGTTCTGGGTGAAAAAGAACTGCCCTTCCGGGGTCGCTTCATAGAGGCTTAAAGACCAGAAACTGTGCACTGGCATTAATTGCCCGGCAGGAAAATGCAGGCGCCAGTTGCGTCCACCCTCAAAGGCACCACCCAGTGGATTGACGGCCCCCATATACATGGCTTCAGCTGGCGGCAAAGCTGCCAGCCCGGTTAAGGCGACGGCGGCACGGTAATGATAGTCCTGGCCAAAATCACGAAGATAAGGGAAATAAACCACATTTTCTGAAGAACGGTCAAGTGTGGTAATTGCTGATGTGCAGTCAAATTTACGCCCCACTGACGTGGTAATCCTTTAGATGGTCAATGTCTGTCATGATGCTGATCTGCCGGCATACGCACAGGAGGGTTGATTACTGATCGGGTTTTTTGATCGGGCTGGGCACGCTTATCGCGTAATTGGAGATTGCTGGTTTAGGCTTAAAGAGCTGTCGGCTGTCGCAGGTTTAATCGGGGGTGGTTGTGCGGCAAGATGATCTAGAATCTTCCGAATTAGGTCTGGGTCAGTAATGTCGGAAATAATACGCATAGTCCCGCCACAAAGAGGGCATAGAGTAATGTCGATACTAAACACTCTCTTGAGTCGTTGAGCCCAGGATAGTGGTGCGAGAAGTTCGTTCTGGCTCGTAATTTCTTCAAATTCAGACGTTTTGTCTGATTTGCTATTCTCTTTCCCTCTTACACTTTTATTGCTCTTTGGAATAATCAGCTTTCTGAGCTTCGCATTGGGCGCGAAAACACCATGATATCGAATAAGATTATGTCGGGGTCGGGGTACGAGTGCAGCGAGTTTGCTCAGGAAATCCACTGGAGAAAACAAGATATGTGTGGTGCCATTCCGAAAAGGGTTCTTTAGCTCATATTGGATCTTACCATCGACTCTAACAGTGA
>Ga0209119_1001449_pt1 | contig 23251 bp, 18 predicted proteins | sample COG_03_FD_184747 | JGI IMG/M metagenome (GOLD analysis project Ga0209119, IMG submission 184747) | Pelagic Microbial community sample from North Sea - COGITO 998_met_03 (SPAdes) (version 2) | ecosystem: Environmental > Aquatic > Marine > Neritic zone/Coastal water | place: Helgoland, sampling... | reverse complement strand
CTCTTAAAACGTTGGCCCCACCGGCACGACATTGACATTCTGCGCTCGATGCCGCAACAGGTGATCCATCAGGACAATGGCTAACATGGCCTCGGCGATCGGTGTAGCCCGCACCCCAACGCAGGGATCATGGCGGCCCTTGGTCACGACTGCCGCAGGATTGCCGGCGCTATCGACACTCTGACCTGGCTTGGTAATACTGGATGTCGGCTTTAAGGCGATACTGACAGTGATATCCTGACCAGAGGAAATCCCCCCCAGAATGCCACCCGCATTGTTCGACGTGAAACCGTTCGGCGACATTTCATCTCGGTGCATAGAACCCTTCTGGGTGATCGATGCAAATCCAGCCCCAATTTCTACGCCCTTAACGGCGTTGATACTCATCATCGCATGGGCAATATCCGCATCAAGGCGATCAAATACTGGCTCACCGAGGCCTGGCATTAAGCCCGAGGCGACAATATTAATCCGCGCGCCGATGGAATCACCCTCTCGTCGCAGGGCATCGATCATTTGCTCAAGGCTTGGCACCAACGCCGGATCTGGACAGAAAAATGGGTTTAGTTCGATCTGATCCCAATCAATGACCTGCGGGCTTAAATCACCCATCTGCGCCATATAGCCCCTGATCAGGATACCATGCTCAACGGCTAAGTACTTCTTTGCCACCGCCCCGGCCGCTACGCGCATGGCAGTCTCGCGGGCCGAGGAGCGCCCACCGCCACGATAGTCACGAATGCCATACTTCTGCGCATAGGTATAGTCAGCGTGCGCGGGTCGATAGACGTCCTTGATGTTCGTATAGTCTTTCGATTTTTGGTCCTGGTTCTCAATCAGCAGGCCAATGGGCGTACCCGTCGTCAAACCTTCAAACACCCCGGACAGAATCTTAACCTGGTCAGATTCCTGACGCTGGGTCGCATACTTTGAAGTTCCAGGTTTGCGGCGATCTAGATCACCCTGCAGATCCCGTTCATCCAGCGCCATCCCCGGTGGACAGCCATCGATGATACAGCCCAGCGCCAAGCCGTGGCTCTCACCAAAGGTGGTCACTCTGAATACGTCTCCAATACTGCTACCCGGCATATCTCACTCCCTTCCTAAGCTCGTATTATAACCCTAAGTGAGCTGAAACTGCTGCGCTGTCGTAACTTAACAATCAACCGCTTTACCCAATTGTGAGATTGGCTTAGGGTAGCGCTATCAATGACTGGACTTGAAGCATATGCAAGACGCATTTAAGAAAATTTTGACTGAGATTGGCGAAGATCCTAATCGTGAGGGCTTAATCGACACTCCGGAGCGGGCGGCCAAAGCCATGTCGTTCCTGACTCACGGCTATGGTCAAACTCTGGATGAGGTCGTTAATCAAGCCTTATTCGAATCTGATACTAACGAGATGGTTATCGTCCAGAATATTGAGCTGTATTCCATGTGCGAGCACCATATGTTGCCGTTTATCGGCAAATGTCATGTCGCTTACATCCCTACCGGCAAGGTGCTAGGACTCTCCAAGGTAGCACGTGTAGTGGACATGTACGCCCGCCGTCTGCAAATACAGGAAAACCTAACCAAGCAAATCGCTGAAGCCATTCAATCAGTGACGACGGCCTCAGGGGTCAGCGTGATTATTGAAGCAAAACACATGTGCATGATGATGCGGGGTGTCGAAAAACAAAACTCGGTGATGAAGACCTCCGTCATGCTCGGCGACTTCAGAGATAGTGCAGCAACGCGTATGGAGTTCATGTCACTGCTGAATCTATCCTCAAGCTAACTGACAACTCGTTGACAACCCCCAACTTGGCGTTCCGCTAATTGGCTAGCAACAACTCTAGGCGCGTCGGTGCATCAGCGCTCGGCGCCAACGGCCCGACGCCATAGGCCTGCAGCCGTGACTCATCAATACCCAATTTGATCAAACGCAGCCGAAACTCGGCAGCCGCCGCGGTAGTTCTCGCCATCGCAGCCAGGATGGTTTCGTCTCGCTGCAGCGCGTCATGACCGACGACGTACAGACTTAAAGTCGGATTATCCATCAACGCAGCAACCACCCTGTCTGTGACCGCAACATCAGGTTGCAGACCAATCTTGACAGCGGTACCAGATGTCAGTGCCTGCAATAGGTTCGCTGAATCCAACGCACTCGCTGCCGTTGCGGAATCTCGTTGTGGTTTGATGGTATCTAAATGGGTATAGACCTGCCCGGTTGCACGCTGTGCGACGTAGATCGCCAGGTACTGACCATCGACGACACCGACAACATAATGCTGGTATTGCTCTGGACCATACAGGATTCGACGTTCGAACACGCTGTTAGCCCAATAATTACTGCTGCCACACTCGCGCCCTGCACATTGATACAAAATCTGCCCTTGGCGTTCCAACTGCTCCACGTAAAAATTGAAAACTAGATTACTACGGGGCTCGTCGGGCAATAAATACGTATTGCGCGAGCGTTCACCTTGAACGTAGCGAGATGCCTCTGGCGCTATCTCGCTGTTCACTTTCTTCAAGGCACCCAGCATGACCCGATGAGTTGAGACACCCTGCTCCGCTGTGCTCTCAACGAGCTGGGCACGTGGATATAGCGCGATGATACTATCACCATTGTCTGCACCCATTGCGGCCAAGGGAGACCAGGCCAACAACAGCAACGCACAAAGTCGTCTCTGGTAACTGATCAGTAGAGCTCGAATACCGACGTTACTTTTCTGGCTCGGTTTTATCCGCATGTATCTATCGACCATTTCAATTCACTCGCTTGTGGTAAAAAAACGTCCAATGTAATGGCGACAATCGACGCCGTGCCCATCATAACGACTTCACTGGTAAGATAATCGATGAATTCACTGACAAAGGGCTGATGGGTGACCAATAGCGGATTTTCGAAGTCACTGGTCGCGAGTAATGCTAACACCTGGCCAATATCACCGGCGGGAGAAAGGCTATCCCAGCTGAGGATGGCATCATGATACCCTAGGCGGGTCGCCATCAAGCCTGCGGTCTCTTGGGCTCGGGACAAGGGGCTGGCAATGATGTGAGATACCTTGACATTCGCTTCAAGCAGACTTGCCCCATTGGCCATGACTTCCGTTGCACCTAGCAAACTTAAAGGCCTATCCGCATCGGGGTAAGACATCACGGCATCACCGTGGCGCATTAACAGTAGATTCATTCCTGGTCACCTTGTCACGTTTCATGGCGGCTTCATACCCATAGGGTTTGCTAAAGATTAACACATAAGGTTAGCTTCCTAGACCAGCCGGGACCTCAATAAAAGTCCCGCGAACCTCTACGCTTAGGCTTTTCCTAAAAATACAAATTACTTACATTTTTCAGTCCCAACCTTGCCCATATCGCTATACTTACCACACTATTGGCGTTATGTTACTTTTCCACTCTTATCTAACAGCTCGCTTCCGTGCCCAATTTGGTCGAACCAGTACAGAAGACTGTAATCCGCTCGCTACACCACCTCATCCAAACGGTGGTTAGCGAAGGCGATGGTGTGGCGCTGTTCGGATCAGCAGGGGACAAGTTAGTCGAGCAATTTATCGCGAATATAAACAACGCTTTCAATGAACTTTCCAACACCCAACCGAAAAAAAATACCGTCGTTGATTTCGATAGCCTGTCTCTAGTTCAGGAAGACGAACTCAACACCATGGTAGCCACCAGGGGGATGATCGCAGCTGCCAGGAATAAGAACCTGCCCGCTTTCATCAGTTTTAATACTCGGCTAAACGCCGTGATCGAAATCAAACAAATCGATGAGTCGTCGAATCCGCTGGATCCCCAACAATTATCAACGGCGTTCACGGCGGCCATGCTGGAGGTTGATTGCAAAGCGAAGAATGATCTTGCCACTTACCGACGATTCAATGAGGTCCTGTTGAAGCAACTCGATGTTGTGCTGCAAGAAGCTAACCAGACGCTGATAAAAGCGGGTGTCATGCCGGATCTAAGGACAGAGACGGCGAACCATCATTCCCGAGGAACAACTCAAAGTCGAAGCAATGCTCGAACGCAGATAGAGGGGATGGATAGCTTTGGCGGTATTGAAGAGCTACCAGCAGACAGTAAGTCTGATAATCCTGAGCTGTTCGGCATGATGCAAAACTTGCTGCGGCCATCTGCTCGCAATGTCTCAGCCGCTAATGCCGCGAGTCAACAGTACGCCATACCCAACTCGATGCTTAGCGCCGCCCAGACAACTGGCTTATTGAGTCCAGAGAACAAAGAAACAGTCGTGATGGTCGGCCAGCAGGAATTATTCGACATTCTCACCAACATCCAGCAGTCATTGAAGGTTGATCGTGCTCCTGGCGCCGGCAGCACCAATGAAATAACAGACCATGAGCTCGAGAAGATCGATGTGCCCGAGTCAATCAACAAACTTTTGTTACAAACCAAAGACACGAGCAAGGCCAATGCTGTTGACCAGCAATCTGCCGATATCATCAGCTTGGTCTCCTTACTTTATGAAGCCATCTGGCAAGATAATTCTGTCGCCCTGCCCATAAAAGAACTGATCGGACGAACCCAGATCACCATCATCAAGGTGGCTTTATCAGACACCACTTTTTTCAACCGTGAGAACCATCCAGCTCGCAGCATCCTTAACGAATTTGCCTCAGCAGCGATTGGCTGGACAGAAGTCCGCGACTTGGAAAACGATTCGTTGTATCAAAAAATGAACGAATTGGTTAGCCGAATTTTAATCGAGTATACCAACGACATCGATCTCTTCAATGAACTGCTCAAAGACTTCAGGCTATTTCGCGCTCGCTTGGCAGCCAAAAGCCACCACCTTGAACAACGCATCATGCGCGCAAACGAGCGTGACGAGCGAATTGAAGATATCCGCGAACTGGCGGATCAAAAAATTGCAGAGCGAATTCTTGGACGAGATATACCAGCCTTTATCCAGGAGTTTTTGGACGAGGTGTATCACAAGTTTATGGTGATGCTGTTACTGAAAGAGGGTCCTGGCAGCAATGCCTGGAAACAAGCCATTAACACGATCGATGTATTGCTCTGGACCGTTCAGCCTAAAGATCACGCTGATGATCGGGCCCGTCTCGATACCGTCAACCCACGTCTGCTGAATAATCTGCGTAAGGCGTTACGAATTACCAAACTCGAGAGCCTGGAAATCGACAGATTAATCGCGGAACTGACAACCATTCAAGAAGCCTCTTTCGCTCAACACGAACAGAGTTTAATCGCACCCAACATTGCAGCGGAGTTCACCGGCACGGAAGTTGAACTTCAGGATCCGAGTAGCGAAAATGCTCAGCCGGCGAGGACAATTAAGCAAGCAATCATCGTTGAAGCAATCGATGAAGATGATCCCCATATGCAAGCCGTCGACCAAGTTGGCGTCGGTGATTGGTTTGAATTCCTGGGAGAGGCCGACCAGACTATTCGCTGCAAACTCGCCGCCAAAATCAACGTCATCGATAAGTATATCTTCGTCACTCAACAAGGTGTCAAGGTCGTCGAAAAAACCCGAGCAGGTCTCGCCCGCGAACTCAAGGACGGCACAGTGAAGTTGATCAGCGACGGCCTCCTCTTCAGCCGAGCACTCGAATCAGTGATCGGTAGCTTGCGTGCATCTCAACAGGAGCAGAGCGAAGACGCCTTTCAGCCCCCTCTCTTGACAGAGGCTCCTGACGCCTTACTAGCGCCAGTCGCCCCTAGCCATTAGCCGCAGCTAGCTCGCTGACAATTCCAAGAGCAGTTTATTCAAACGACTGACGTAGCTCGTTGGCTCCTCTAGATGGCTACCCTCGGCAAGCATAGCCTGATCAAAAAGTACCAAAGCCAGGTCAGTGAAACGACCCTCGTCGGTTTCAGCATTCAGCTTTTCAACCAGCGGATGAGTTGGGTTCAACTCAAAGGTTCGTTTGTTCTCAGGTACAGCCTGCCCTGCTGACTCGAGTATGCGCCGCATCTGCATACCCATTTCGTCCTCATTGACAACCAGGCAAGCTGGCGAATCGGTGAGACGATGCGTAATCCGCACAGTTTCGACTTTTTCACCTAGCACGGTCTGAATCCGCGCGAGTAAATCAACAAACTGCTTTTCAACTGCTTCATTAGCGGCTTTTTCCTTCGGATCTTCCAGGTCGCCGAGATCTAGCGTACCCTTTGCAACATCTTGAAATTTCTTGTCTTCAAATTCCATCAAATGGCTCATCAGCCACTCATCGATGCGGTCAGTCAGAATCAGCACTTCGATGCCCTTTTTCTTAAAGACTTCGAGATGCGGGCTATTGATCGCCGTGTGATAATTATCCGCCGCCACATAATAAATTGTTTCCTGGCCTTCCTTCATTCGCCCCAGATAATCCGTCAGCGACTGGTTCTGATCTTTAATGTCGCTGTGGGTCGTTGCAAACCGGAGCAATTTGGCAATCTTGTCCTTATTCGCAAAGTCTTCAGCCACACCCTCTTTAATGACCTGACCAAACTCATTCCAGAACACCTGATACTGCTCAGGTTCTTTCTTCGCTAGCTTCTCGAGCATGTCCAGCACCCGTTTCGTCAATGCACTGCGCATTGCATCGATCGATGGATTTTTCTGCAAAATCTCTCGAGAAACATTCAGTGGCAGGTTATTTGAATCAATCACGCCCTTAACGAAACGCAGATATAGCGGCAAAAACTGCTCAGCCTCGTCCATGATAAAGACTCGCTGAACGTAGAGCTTCAGACCTCGTGGCGCCTCCCGCTGCCACATGTCGAACGGGGCCTTCGAGGGAATATAGATCAAACTGGTGTAATCGAGCTTACCCTCAACACGATTATGGCTCCAGGTCAGCGGCGCCTGATAGTCATGTGACACCAGTTTATAGAACTCCTGATACTCTTCGTCAGTAATTTCCGTTCGTGAGCGGGTCCACAGTGCTTTGGCGAGGTTAATCGCCTCATATTCCGCCGCGACAGGTTCTTCGCCTTCAGCAGGCGGCGCAGGCTGAGACATCATCATTACCGGTACCGCAACGTGATCAGCATACTTCTTGACGACGCTGCGTACGCGCCAGTCATCGAGGAAGTCTGTCTCGTCTGATTTCAAATGCAGGATCACCGATGTACCGCGCTTCTCACGGTCAATATTTTCAATTTCAAAGTCCGCTTCACCGGCGGAAATCCACCGTATGGCTTCATTGTTCGCCGCCCCAGCCGCACGAGACTCGACCACAACCTTGTCAGCAACTATGAATGTTGAGTAGAAACCGACACCGAATTGCCCGATTAACTGTGCGTCTTTCTTTTGATCACCGGTCAGCGCGCTAAAAAATTGGGCGGTACCGGATTTGGCGATGGTACCCAGATGACTGATCGCATCATCTCGCGTCATGCCGATGCCGTTATCCGTGATGGTAATGGTGCCAGCCTCTTTATCGATATCGATGCAAATTTTCAGGTCGGCATCGTCACCGAGCAGATCACTCGTTTGCAGCGCTTCAAAGCGCAACTTGTCGATGGCGTCTGAAGCATTGGATATCAACTCGCGCAGGAAAATTTCTTTATTGGAGTACAACGAGTGAATCATCAGCTGCAGTAGTTGCTTGGCTTCAGATTGGAATCCCAGGGTTTCTTTTTTCGCTTCAACGGTCATGTGTGCTCACACCTTTTACGTAACTTACATTGTCAGCAGAGATGGGGTTCCCGGTCCATGTTTTCAACCACCCAAGACCATCTTGCGGACAAAAAAAAGGGTAGCCGCCGCATAAAGCGTGGCTACCCCGGACAACATCAGCCGCTACCAGCCAGTAAGCTCTTTGAGCGCGTTGCCGATTTCTGCCAAGCTCTTCACGGTATGTACACCTGCCGCGTTCAATGCGGCAAATTTATCCTCAGCGGTACCCTTGCCACCGGCAATAATCGCGCCGGCATGCCCCATACGCTTACCCGCTGGCGCAGTCACGCCGGCGATATAGCCCACCACGGGTTTGGTCACATTGGATTTGATAAACTCGGCAGCTTCCTCCTCAGCATTACCACCGATCTCACCAACCATAATAATGGCGTGGGTATCAGGGTCAGCCTCAAACATGGCAAGAATATCAATAAAGTTACTGCCCGGGATAGGATCGCCACCAATACCAACGCAGGTGCTCTGGCCAAAACCCAAGTCTGTGGTTTGCTTGACAGCCTCGTAAGTCAGAGTGCCTGAACGCGACACAATCCCAACCTTACCCGGCAGGTGAATCGACCCCGGCATAATACCGATCTTACATTGCCCCGGCGTGATGACACCTGGACAATTAGGACCGATCAAACGAATCCCGCGGGCATCAAGGCTGGCTTTGACCGACAGCATATCGAGGGTCGGCACACCTTCAGTAATGCAGACGATTAATTCAATACCGGCGTCTGCCGCTTCCAGAATGCCATCTTTGGCATAGGCCGCAGGTACATAAATCACCGAGGCCGTCGCACCCGTTTCACGCACGGCTTCCTTAACGGTATTGAATACCGGCAGTTCGAGGTGTCGCTGACCGCCTTTACCGGGTGTGATACCACCCACTAATTTCGTACCGTACTCCAGCGCCTGCCGAGAGTGCAGGGTTCCCTGGGAACCAGTAAAACCCTGACAAATTACTTTTGTGTTTGAATCAATTAGAACGCTCACGCTGCACCTCCGGCGGCTTTCACTGCTTGCTCGACGGCATCCGTCAGACTTGTCGCAGCAATAATATCGACATCGCTATCGGCCAGGGCTTTCACCCCAAGGGCCGCATTATTACCTTCAAAACGCACGACCACTGGCAGGGTTACGCCGACCTCCTTCACTGCACCGATAATACCTTCAGCGATAACATCACAGCGGACAATGCCACCAAAAATATTGATGAGTACAGCCTTGACATTGGTGTCAGACAAAATGATCTTAAACGCTTCACTGACGGTCTCTTTGGTCGCACCACCGCCCACATCAAGGAAATTAGCCGGCTTGCCACCATGCAGTTTCACCAAGTCCATCGTCCCCATCGCCAGACCAGCACCATTGACCATACAGCCAATATTGCCGTCGAGCGCAACATAATTCAGACCGAATTCAGCGGCCTGACTCTCGCGGGCATCTTCCTGTGACGGATCATGCATCGCGGCGAGTTTCTTCTGTCGGTAAATAGCATTACCATCAATGGAGACCTTAGCGTCCAGACAGTGAATATCCCCGTCACTGGTGACAACCAGCGGATTGATCTCCAGCAGCGCCAGATCATTGTCCTGGAACAGCTTAGCCAATGAAGTGAAAACATTGGCAAACTGATTGACCTGTTTGCCTTCAAGACCCAGCTGAAAGGCAAGGTCTCGGCCCTGATAGGGCATGCCACCGATAGCCGGGTCGATAACCGCCTTGAGAATTTTTTCCGGGGTTTCTTCGGCGACGGTTTCGATTTCCACACCACCCTCGGTGGATGCCATAAACACAACTCGACGTGACGACCGATCGATAACCGCACCCAGATACAGCTCACGTGCAATATCCGTACACTCTTCAATATAAATTTTGCTGACCGGCTGGCCGTGCTCATCGGTCTGAAAAGTCACGAGATTAGTGCCGATATGCTGAGCAGCAAACGCGCGTATCTCGGCTTCTGTTGACACCAGCTTAACGCCACCAGCTTTACCCCGGCCGCCTGCGTGAACCTGGACCTTGATGACCCAGCGCTCTCCACCTAGCTCTTTTGCCGCTGCTACAGCCTCATCTGCTGTATCAACAGCATAACCTTTGGATACGGGTAAACCGTATTCAGCGAACAATTGTTTCGCCTGATATTCGTGAAGATTCATAACTTCATGGTCCTTGAAATGTGATTAGAATTATCCTGCTTTCAGGATAAGCGTTCGTTTGCCTATCGTTTTTTGGTTATCGCTTTTACTTTTTACGTTTTCGATTCGCTATATGAATAGCATGCCCGGCCACTGCCAGTGCGGCTTCATGAAAGCCTTCCGACAACGTCGGATGAGCAAACATCGTCAGGCCGATATCCTCAGCACTGGATCCAAATTCCATCGCGATCACCGCCTCGCTAATCATTTCGGAGGCATGGCCGCCAATCATATGGACGCCAAGGATTCTGTCGGTTGCTGCGTCAGCCAACACCTTGATCATCCCTGCCGTATCGTTTGAAGCCTGTGCCCGGCCACTGACAGCCAAAGGGAACATTCCGACATTATAGTCGTCACCACTGGCCTTCAATTCTTGCTCAGTTTTGCCCACCCAAGCTATTTCTGGATGGGTATAGATCACTGAAGGCACGCAATCATAGTTCACCATCGGTTTATGGCCGGCAATCCGCTCCGCCACCATCACACCCTCTTCCATACCCTTATGCGCCAGCATGGGGCCACGAACAACATCCCCGACAGCAAAGATACCCGGTGCATCCGTAGAGCACAGATCATTGACATAAATAAAGCCACGCTCATCCAGTATCACACCACTGTCAGCGGCTAACAGATTTTCAGTGAATGGCCGGCGCCCTACCGCGACGATCAGTTGATCGAACACTTCTTGTTTCTCGCCCTCCGCATCTGAATAGGTCACGGTGACTTTCTTGCCTTTGATATTGGTGCCAGTGACGCGCGCACCCAGCCGCACATCCATGCCCTGCTGCTTGAAAAGCTTTGCAGAGTCCTTACTGACCTGCTGATCCGCCATCGGCAGAAACTCTTCGAGGGCTTCAAGCACAATGACCTCGGCGCCCAGCCGCAGCCAGACACTACCAAGTTCCAGGCCGATAACGCCGGCACCAATAACGCCGAGACGCTTGGGTACAGCAGTGAATTCCAGCGCGCCACTTGAATCAACGATCAAGTTCGGCGTCAGTGGGCATGGCGGAATAGCGACGGGAACGGAACCCGTAGCGATAATAATATTATCAGCTTCAAGCATCTCGACAGTGCCATCGTGGGTCGTGACATCCACCTTGCGGCCCGCATTCAGGCGCGCAGTACCTTCAAAGGTCACGACGCCATTAGACTTCAACAGACCGGCAACACCCTTGGTTAAGTTTTCAACGACCTTATCCTTGCGCGCTAGCATCGTCGGAACGTCGATTTTCAGACCTGAAATCTTGATGCCAATCTCGTCAAATTCGTTCTTGGCCTGACTATACTTGTGTGACGCATCCAACAACGCTTTCGATGGTATACAGCCGACGTTCAAACAGGTTCCACCGAAAGCTGGCTTTCCATGTTTATTGATCCACTTATCGATGCAGGCTGTTTTCAGACCCAGTTGTGCAGCCCTAATCGCGGCATGATAACCCGCAGGGCCTGCGCCGATCACGATCACGTCGAATTTGGTTACCATGCTAATACGTCTCCACAGAGGTTCGTTAAATGTCCAGCAGGATTCTGGCTGGCTCTTCGAGGAAGTCTTTAATCGTGACGAGGAAGCGTACCGCCTCCTGACCATCAATCAGACGATGATCGTAAGACAATGCCAGGTACATCATCGGTCTGATCACAACCTGCCCGCCCACGGCCATTGGCCGCTCCTGAATTTTATGCATCCCCAAAATCGCAGTCTGTGGCGGATTCAATATAGGCGTCGATAATAAGGAACCAAACACGCCCCCATTAGAAATCGTGAAGGTACCTCCTGTCATATCGTCAATGGCTAGCTTGTTATCCTTGGCACGATTACCGTAGTCGCGAATTTGCTCTTCAATCTCGGCCAGACTCAGGCTGTCAGCATCGCGCAGAACAGGGACCACAAGCCCACGGGGTGAACCCACCGCAACACCAATATCTTGATAGCCATGATAAACAATGTCGCTACCATCAATCGAGGCGTTGACCGCTGGAAAGCGCTTCAAGGCTTCGATACAGGCGCGGACAAAGAACGACATAAAGCCCAATCGAGTGCCATTGTGGGCCTTCTCAAAGGCTTCTTTGTACTGGCTGCGAAGCTCCATGATCGCTGTCATATCCACCTCGTTAAAGGTCGTCAGCATCGCCGCGGTTTGTTGGGCCTCCAGCAGCCGGCGGGCAACACTGGCACGTAACCGGGTCATGGGGACGCGACGTTCAATGCGATCCGAGGCACCGTTGGCTTCATTCGCCGCGACAGGAACGCTCGGTTGCGCAGCCGCAGTCTGAGTCACGTTGGCGACGGCCATCAGCACATCTTCTTTTGTGACCCTGCCACCCTTACCGGTACCGCTAATTTGGGTGATATCAACCTTGTTTTCTGCAGCCATTTTCTTCGCGGCTGGACTCACAATCGCATCAGCTTCGGGTGCAGCAATAACTGGCGGCGCAGTAGTCTCAGCAGCGGGGGATTTCGTCTCCACCAACGCAGCCTCACCGGCAACGAAGTGGGCCATAACTTCTTCTGCCAATACTGTCTCGCCCGCCTGCTTAAGGATCTCACTCAAGTGTCCATCAACCGGAGCGACCACCTCGAGTACGACCTTGTCGGTTTCAATATCGACCAGAACTTGATCACGGCTAACTTGCTCTCCAACCTGAACATGCCAGACCGCAATCTCGCCGTCGGCAATAGACTCAGGGAACTCAGGAGCTTTAATCTCTATCATTTTTACTTTCCTATGCTGCAATGCGAACACAAAATTGGGAACCTCTGATTCAGGCCGGCATATAACACTAATATGCCATGAATACTTTGGCGAATTTTTTGAGCTATCGAAGGTTTCTCACCTATCCACGACGGTCAAAAAGCGCGCTGCGCCTACTCGATCTCAGCAGCAGCACCAAAATACCCAGTTCTTCAGAGCCTCCTTAGTTATTCAATATTGGTATTGTACAGGGCGTCGTGAACCAGCTGTTCCTGCTGACGAATATGTAAGGAAACATAGCCGGCTGCCGGTGCCGCTGAAGCCTCACGACCGGCATAATGCAAATATAAGCCCGGGTAACTGGCATTCATGGCCCGCCGAACATGATGCTGACTACTGTACCAGGCACCTTGATTCATCGGCTCTTCCTGGCACCATGCAGCGACGGCAACATTTTTATAGCGTTTCAATATAGCTTTCAGCTCAACGTCTGGGAACGGGTACAACTGCTCAATACGCACAATAGCGACGTGATCTAACTGGTCTTCTTGGCGTTTGGCATCGAGATCGTAGTAGACCTTGCCACTGCAAAATATCACGCGAGTAACGTCCGCCGCTTTAGAAACTGCTGGGTCGTCAATGACATTCTGGAACTCCCCTTCACAGAGGTCTTCCAATGTAGAAATTGCGTCTTTATGGCGCAGCAAACTCTTTGGCGTCATGACGATTAATGGTCGACGAAGGGGCCGAATGGCTTGTCGACGTAATAGATGAAACATCTGCGCCGGAGTACTCGGCACACAAACTTGGATATTATGTTCCGCGCATAGCTGCAGGAACCGCTCCAACCGCGCAGATGAATGTTCTGGTCCAGCACCTTCATAGCCATGAGGTAACAGCATCGTTAAGCCACAAAGTCGGGCCCATTTGTGCTCACCGCTGGTAATGAACTGATCGATCACCACTTGAGCGCCGTTGGCGAAATCACCAAATTGCGCTTCCCATATTACCAGCGTATTGGGGCTGGTTTGAGCGTAGCCGTATTCAAAAGCCAACACCGCTTCTTCAGACAGAAAAGAATCATACATGTCAAAGCGCGCTTGGGAGTCACTCAGGTTTTTTAAGGGTACATGCTCTAAACCAGCTTTTTGATCATGCAATGCAGCATGTCGATGCGAGAAGGTCCCTCGTGCAACATCTTGGCCGATTAAGCGAATGTTATGACCTTGTGACAACAACGTCGCATAAGCCATGATCTCGCCATAGCCCCAATTCAACGGTAAAGCGCCCGCCGTCATTTTCTTGCGGTCGTCTAAAATTTTACTGACTTGTTTTTGTATGACAAAGCCCTCGGGCAACTCTGTCATCCGATTCGCTAAACTTTGAAAATCCTTCAATCCAAAACCGGTATCCGCTGCGGTAGTCCATTCATGACCCAAGTAAGAACGCCAGTCAACAAACATGCTGGTGTCAGGTTCCTTGAGAAAATCCCAGGCAACTGCCTCGCCTTTATCCAACGCATCGCGATAAGCATCAATGCGACGCCGAAGGTCAGCTTCATCAACGATGCCTTCCTTAATCATCTTGTCGGCATATATCGTCAACGTCGTCTGGTGCTTGCGGATGCTCTGATACATCATTGGCTGAGTAATCGATGGCTCATCACCCTCGTTGTGGCCCCGACGACGATAGGAGACCAGGTCTATCACTACGTCTTTATGGAACTCCATGCGGTAATCAAGGGCCAACTGAGAGACGAAAATAACAGCCTCGGGATCATCTCCATTAACGTGGAAAATGGGCGCCTGGACCATCTTTGCGATTTCTGTGCAATAACGCGTGGACCGCGCATCTTCCTGCTTACTAATGGTGTAACCAATTTGATTGTTGATGATGACGTGAACCGTACCACCCGTATAGAAACCCCGAGTCTGGGACATCTGAAAGGTCTCCATCACCACACCTTGACCCGCAAACGCCGCGTCGCCATGCACATTGATCGCCAAGACCTTGTCACCCAAGACGTCCTCACGTCGATCCATTCGCGCGCGTACCGAACCCTCAATCACCGGCGCACCAATCTCCAAGTGAGACGGGTTGAAGCCCAAGGCCAGGTGCATCTCACCGCCTGGCGTCATCAGGTTTGACGAAAAACCTTGGTGGTATTTGACGTCACCAGAACCGAAGCCCGGTATGTAGCGACCTTCAAATTCATCGAATAAACCTGCAGGATCCTTGCCCATGAGATTCACCAGCAAATTAATTCTGCCACGGTGTGCCATGCCTATCACTGTCTCGCGAACGCCAGCCTTACCCGCTCTGTGAATCAGTTCCGCCATACAGGGAATGAAGCTCTCACTACCCTCGAGTCCGAAACGCTTGGTGCCTGGGTATTTGGTGTGTAGGTATTTCTCTAGGCCTTCGGCAGCAACCAGCCGATCGAGAATTCGCCGCTTCACGCCATCGCTGTAGGCAGGATTTGATCGTGCACTCTCCATGCGTTGCTGAACCCAGAGCTGCTCTGCTTGGTCCTCGATGTGCATATATTCAGCGCCGACACTATCGCAATAGGTCTGTTCCAGAGCATGGATAATCTCCCCTAATGGGGCAACATGGTCGCCAAAAAATAGCGTGCCTGTTTGAAACGGTGTATCCAAGTCCGCAGTAGACAGCCGATGGTACTCAAGATCAAGAATCGGTACTGGGGGTTTGTCTTCAAGTCCCAGGGGATCCAGGTTCGCCTTCAGATGACCTCGACGCCGGTAACCACTGATCAAATCACCGACAGCAACTTGTTTGCGCTCAAAATCGGCATTGATACTAGCGGGGGACACCGGCGTGACGCGAGCTTGGTTCTTCGATAACAAAAGGAAATGGTCGCGCACAGTGGAATGGGAAATGTCTGGCGCGATCGCCCCCTCGACCATTGGTAGCGTATCGAAATAGCTGCGCCACTGATCGGGGATTTCGGAAGGGTCTTCGAGATATTTTTCGTAGAGATCTTCTACATAGGCAGCATTACCACCGGATATATGGCCACTGCGCCACAATTGCTCCATCTTACTTTCTTGCATGTCCCCACCGTTTACCAATGTATAGTGCGTTAAGCTCTACTTAACCTTCGTTGTTTCTGCGCTCAACCCATGGACACAGGCTTTTCACAAATCCTGCAGGGACGTCAGCTCAACATAACAAAGCCGGACAGCTTCCACTGTCCGGCTATGCTTCACCTTGAACTTAGGGTTTAAGGACGCGCCTTAAACTGCTCTTTTCAGCAACATATTTCGTATGTGGCCAATGGCACGCGTCGGGTTCAGACCCTTTGGACAGACATTGACACAGTTCATAATACCTCTGCACCGAAATACGCTGAACGGATCATCAAGATTCGCCAGTCGTTCTTCAGTCGCTGTATCGCGACTATCAGCCAGAAAGCGATAAGCCTGGAGCAATCCAGCTGGACCGATAAACTTATCTGGATTCCACCAGAAAGACGGACAAGCTGTTGAGCAGCAAGCACAGAGTATGCACTCGTAAAGGCCGTCTAGTTTCTCACGTTCAGCAGGAGATTGCAGGCGCTCTCTGGTTGGCGGTACCTCATTGTTGATCAGGTATGGCTCAATTTTGCGGTATTGGGCGTAAAACTGCTCCATATCCACAACCAAGTCGCGAATCACTGGCAAACCAGGCAATGGCTTGATCGTCAGTTTGCCGCCCTTGGCGACTTCAGACACGGGCGTGATGCATGCCAGGCCATTCTTGCCATTCATACTGACGCCATCAGACCCACAAACGCCTTCACGACATGACCGACGATAGGAGACCGTCTCATCCCGCTCTTTGAGTAACGCCAGCAGGTCCAGCACCATGAGATCCTTACCCGCAGGCAATTCAATATCAAAGTCCTGCATATAAGGGGCGGCGTCTTTGTCCGGGTCGTAGCGATAAACACTGACTTGCATTTAATAAACCCTCTCTTTCGGTTCAAACACGCCTTCCGGCAGATCTTTATCAGTTTGGAGCAAGCCCGGAGCACGATTCACATCACGCTTTCCCAGGGTTTTTGTTACGGGGTCATACAGTGAATGGCACAACCAGTTCTCGTCGTCCCGAACCTGGAAGTCATCCCGCGCATGGGCACCGCGACTCTCTTTCCGTGCTTCGGCTGATATTGCCGTAGCCTCGGCAACTTCAAGCAAGTTATCTAATTCCAACGCTTCCAGCCGCGCGGTATTAAAGGCCTGGCTCTTGTCAGTCAATACCGCTTGATTGATCCGTTCACGCAACTCACTGAGGGTCTTCATCCCCGCCTGCATGTTAGCTTCTGTGCGAAACACGCCGAAGTTCAATTGCATACAAGATTGTAATTCACGCTTCAGACCGGCAACACTTTCGCCCGTGGTAGATTCATTCCAACGACTCAAACGCTGAGTCGCCGCTTCAATATCAGAGCTTGATGCAACGCCAGAATCCATACCCTGGTTCAGCGCATCGGTGATATGCAAGCCTGCTGATCGGCCGAAAACCACAAGATCCAGCAAAGAATTCCCACCCAGGCGGTTCGCACCGTGGACCGAGACACACGCGGCCTCACCCACTGAATACAAACCGTTAACGATTTCATCTTCACCCTTGGCATTTCGAGTGATGGCCTGACCGTGAATATTAGTGGGAATACCACCCATCATATAGTGGCAAGTCGGCACAACTGGAATCGGCTCTTTAACGGGGTCCACATGGGCGAACGTCTTGGCTAACTCGACGATCCCAGGCAAACGAGAGTGTAAAATTTCCTCACCCAGATGATCCAGCTTCAAGAACACATGATCACCATCCTCACCGCCGCCCCGACCCGCGAGTATCTCAAGGATCATGCTTCGGGCCACAACGTCCCGGCCTGCCAAATCTTTGGCCGTCGGTGCATAGCGCTCCATAAAGCGTTCGCCATCTTTATTGATCAGGTAGCCGCCTTCACCCCGGCAGCCTTCTGTCACCAGTGTTCCCGCACCGGCAATACCGGTGGGGTGAAACTGCCACATTTCCATATCCTGGAGCGCCAAATCAGCTCGCAGAGCCATGGCAGCGCCATCGCCCGTGCACATCAAGGCATTCGTCGTCGATTGGTAGATCCGCCCTGCACCGCCCGTGGCCAGCACTGTCGCCTGGGCTTTGATGTAGTTGACCTCGCCAGTTTCCATGCACATTGCTATGACACCGACTACGGCGCCGTGGGCATTTTTTACCAGGTCTACTGCAAACCACTCCGACAGGAAGACTGAGCCAGCCTTAGTGTTACCCTGATAGAGCGCATGTAGCAGTGCATGACCTGTGCGGTCAGCAGCAGCGCAGGTACGAGCGGCCTGGCCACCCTTGCCAAAATTCTTTGATTGGCCACCGAACGGCCGCTGATATATTCGGCCATTATCGTTCCGGGAGAATGGTAGCCCCATATGGTCGAGTTCGTAGACCGCCTGAGGCCCCACACTACACATATACTGGATCGCATCTTGGTCACCGATATAGTCAGAACCCTTGATGGTGTCATACATGTGCCAGCGCCAATCGTCATTGGGATCATCACTGGCTATGGCACACGTGATACCACCCTGGGCTGATACCGTGTGTGACCGGGTCGGAAATACTTTCGAGATCACGGCGGTTTTACGGCCCGATTCGGCTAACTGCAGTGCGGCACGCATGCCTGCGCCACCACCACCAATGATGATGGCGTCAAATTCCAGTGTAGGTAACTCACCCATTAAACTAATTCCCCCAGAGTATCTTCACGCCCCAGAATAAATAACTGGCCAACGTCAAAATACAGATGACTTGATAAATTAAGCGATAACCGTTGGCGCTTTGCCCAAAGTAATGCTCTCGAATGTAATCAGTGCCGATCGTCCACATGCCAATCCAGGCGTGCGCACAGGTTGATACGAGCGCTAGCATCGTAAAGATCTGCATCCAGGTGTGAGAAAACAGCATTTGCCAGTCGGCATAAACCATTTCACCTTGGATCAATAAGTAACCCACCAGAAACACTGTGTAGGCTGCCAGAATGTACGCCGTCGCCCTCTGCACAATAAAGTCAGACAGGCCGTTACGAGAAAAACTAGTGACTTGAGTAACCATAATCTTGTCCTTTAACCCTGAATAACCCAAATGCCGGCGAGAAAAATCAATACGGCAGAGACTAGAAAAGTGACTCTGGCGGCAAACTTACTGCCTTCGATGGTATCAGCCATTTCCATATCCAGGAGCAGGTGCTTAATACCGGCGACAAAGTGATACGCCAGCGCCGACAGCAACCCCCAGGTTACGAACATTCCGAACGGTGAGTTCATCAGGCCCTTGAGGACATCGAAGCCCGCTGCAGAGGATAATGACAGGTCTAGCGCATACAGGCCGAAGGCAATACCAACAAACAGGATAACCCCAGCAATCCGATGGGTAATCGAGGCCAGCGCAGCCAGGGGCCATGCAAACGCCATCAAATCTGATGGATTGACATTAATAGGACGATGATCGTTTTTCACAAATAAGTACTCAAATTGAGCCCTCCTCACCCACTTCAGGGTATCTACCCATTGATCGGCGCGGACGGGAAAATGGCTTTTGAATTTCGCGGGGCAATAATAGTGAGTTTGTTAGCAAAAGACAAACAAAGACCTGCACGCCGCCGATATATCAAGCCTTTACAAGCTGCGCTGGTTTTGGAATCATGACGCTCCGCCGCAGCGTATGTGGATTGCTCGTTTGAATAATGGCCATCGTCAACAAATGACGATTTAGCGGGTACAACTGGGAGTTTTTTTCATGGTACAAAAAGTTCAAATAACGATTGATGGCAAATCCATCGAATTAAATGTTCTCGAGGCGTCCGAGGGCAATAATGTTGTCGATGTCAGGGGCCTGATCGCCGAAGGTATTTTCACCTATGACCCCGGTTTCTTATCCACTGCCAGCTGTGATTCAAAGATCACTTATATTGATGGGGACGCCGGCATACTCCTGTACCGCGGCTACGCGATCGAGCAATTGGCCAGCCAGGCAAGCCATCTGGAAGTCTGTTATTTGCTGCTAAACGGCGAGCTACCGAGTTCAACGCAACTGGCTGAGTTCGATGCCAGCCTCAAAGATAAGCAGACTGTGGACAAGCAATTCCAACAAATTTTCAATGGTTTTGCGCGCGGCGCTCACCCCATGTCGATGGTTGGCGCTGCCATCTCTGGTCTAGCATCTCTGTACCATGAGTCGACGGATATTACCGACGCCGAAAATCGTAAGACCACGGCTCAACGGTTGATTGCGATAATCCCCACGATTGCGGCCATGGCCTACAAACATGGTCGGGGTGAAACCTTCGTTGAGCCAGATCCGAGTCTCGGCTATGCCGAAAATTTCCTCAATATGTGCTTTGGTGAGACTGGCAAACCTTCGACAATCAGCCCGGTTATTGCCGAAGCGATGGATAAAATATTCATTTTGCACGCTGATCACGAGCAAAATGCCTCAACATCAACAGTACGAATGGCGGGTTCGACTGACTGTAATCCTTACGCCGCCATCTCCGCCGGCGTGTCGGCTCTCTGGGGACCGGCCCACGGGGGTGCCAACGAAGCCGTCCTGGACATGCTCATGGAGATTGGCGACGTATCGCGAGTGGCCGAATATGTGGAGAAAGCCAAGGATAAGGACGACCCCTTTAAGCTGATGGGATTTGGTCACCGGGTTTATAAAAATTTCGATCCCCGCGCCAAAGTTATGGAGTCCTATTGTGCGGCCGTACTGGCCGAGCGAGGCGTTGAGAACGATCCGCTGCTGAAGATAGCCAAAGCACTCGAGAAGATTGCTCGAGAAGACGACTACTTTATCTCCCGTAAGCTCTACCCGAATATCGACTTCTATTCGGGCATCACCCTGAAAGCCGTCGGCATCCCAACGGAGCTTTTCACCGTAATATTCACCCTCGGTCGTATGCCAGGCTGGGTGACTCACTGGGATGAGATGCTTAGCGCACCGTACAAGATTGCTCGTCCCCGCCAACTTTACCTCGGCGAGCATCAGCGGGACTTCATTGCCCTTGACGCTCGCTAAAGCCCGGGGCCCTTGGGCCCTCGTCAGGTTCACCTAATACCTAAACACTTAACGAACAGGATTGATCATTTGAATATTTCAGCACAGATGGAAACAACTAAAGGCACCATCAACATCAACTTTTTTGCTGACGAAGCACCCATCACGGTGGCTAACTTCGTTAATCTCGCCCAGCACGGCTACTACGACGGTTTGAACTTTCACCGCGTTATTGCCAACTTTATGATCCAGGGCGGATGTCCCTTAGGCTCTGGAACCGGCGGCCCAGGCTACCAGTTTGAAGATGAGTTTGTTGCCTCCCTACGCCACGACAAGCCCGGCAAGCTCTCAATGGCCAATGCTGGTCCACGAACCAACGGCAGTCAATTCTTCATCACCCATGTCGCGACACCTCACCTGAACGATGCTCACACCGTTTTTGGTGAAGTCGTGTCCAGTGAAGATCAGGATATCGTCAATGCCATCGCACAAGGCGACAAGATCATCAAGCTCACTATCACGGGTGACAGCACTGAGTTGCTGGAAGCGCAAAAAGACCGTGTTAGCGCCTGGAATGACGCGTTGATCAAGAGCTTTCCTGATCTAGCATAGGGCCTCACGAGGCTATGCGAGGCCACCGGCCTCGCATAACCCCGCTGCGCCAAATCCAGCCAACCGCCTTGACCCCGCCAACAGTGTTTTTGTCCCTTCTGCCGGAGTGCTACCATAAGCGCAATCATCAGTGAGCACATTCCATGCACGGCGTCATTCTCGATGCGGCCAGTCTCGGCCAGGATCTCGACTTAAGTCCATTGCTGAACTCAGCACCTAGCTGGCAAGTGTACAATGATACTCCGGCAGCCTTGGTGGGTGAACGCATTCACGCCGCCAATATCGTACTGACAAACAAAGTTAATCTGTCAGCCGCTGATATGCAGAACGCGTCTAATTTGAAATTTATTAGCGTGATGGCGACTGGCACTAATAACATCGACCTGCGAGCAGCCCAAAGCCAGAATATTGTTGTCAGCAATGCAGTCGGTTATGCCACGCCATCTGTGGTTCAGCATACGCTGACACTGATCTTGGCGTTAGCGACTCGCCTTAATCTCTACCACCGTGATGTGCAAGCGGGCAAGTGGCAGCAGAGCAAGACCTTTTGCCTGTTAGACCACCCAATAATGGAGCTCAGCGGCAAGACTCTAGGTATCGTTGGCTTCGGCGAACTGGGAAGCCAAGTCGCTCGCGTCGCTGAGAGCTTCGGCATGCTGATCAAGGTGGCGCAGCGACCTGGATACCAGCATTCAGACGTTGAACTTGGCTACCCACGTTTAGCCCTCGAGGAGCTACTCCCCCAAGTTGATATTCTGAGCCTGCACTGTCCTTTAGTACCTGAAACAGACCATCTGATCAATCAAGAGACGTTGCGGCTAATGAAGCCAAGCGCACTCTTGATCAATACGGCTCGAGGCGGACTGGTTGACTCAACTGCGCTATTGGCCGCCCTGAGCAGCGGCCAAATTGCTGGCGCCGGCATTGATGTGTTGCCGACTGAGCCTCCTGGGAAGGGCGAACCACTACTATCAGCATCGCTGGACAATCTGATCATCACGCCCCATACCGCCTGGGCGGCCCTGGAGTCGCGGCAGCGACTACTGATTCAGGTCTGTGAAAATGTTGAGGGCTTCCTGCGTCAGGCGCCATGCCGGCAGGTATTTGCAACCTAGCTTCCGCTAACCGATCACAGGTTTCTTTAGCGGCCACTCACCACTTAACGTGGACGGAGTACCGCAGTAGCTCACCGAATCAGGGCTTTCATGCCTTGCTCGATGCCAGTGACGCTAAGGTGATGCATCTGCGCCTGCATCAACCGCTGAATCATAGTGATACTGTAACTGTCCTGCCACTGAACCGGATTAACCGGATTCAGCCAGACTAACTTCCTAAAATGCTGCTGAAGCCGGTCAAGCCAGACCTCGCCGGGCTCCCCATTGAAATGTTCAACGCTACCGCCCTTCTGCGTAATTTCCTCGCGAGCCATACTGGCATCGCTAACAATAATGATCTTGTAGTCCGAACCATACTTTCGCAATAGTTCCAGCGTATTCACACGGTCTTCCTGGCGACGGCTGTTCGTAGTCCACAGTGACTCGTAGATAAAATTGTGGAAGTAATAATATTCGAGATACTTGAATTCAGACCGCGCGGCAGAAAACAGTTGCGCACAGCATTCAATATGCTCATCCATGGAACCACCGACGTCGAGCAACAGCAATACTTTGACCGCGTTGCGGCGCTCAGGCACTTCCTTGATCTGCAGAAAACCGCCATTGTTCGCCGTCGAGCGGATTGTGTCGTTGAGATCCAGCTCTAGATCAACGGCGGTCCTGGCAAACTTTCTCAAGCGTCGAAGGGCCATCTTCATATTACGCGTACCCAGCTCGACGTCGGGATCATAATCCTCGTACTGTCTGAGTTGCCAGACCTTCAGTGCCGACTGCTGAGCCGGCACATCGGTGGTGTCCCGAATGCCCTGGCCTGGGTGCTCACCACTGCCGAGACCTGATTCGCCATCGGTACCTTCACCATGATCACCGCCTTCGCCCTCTCCCTCTCCTTCTCCT
>Ga0209119_1001448_pt1 | contig 23258 bp, 20 predicted proteins | sample COG_03_FD_184747 | JGI IMG/M metagenome (GOLD analysis project Ga0209119, IMG submission 184747) | Pelagic Microbial community sample from North Sea - COGITO 998_met_03 (SPAdes) (version 2) | ecosystem: Environmental > Aquatic > Marine > Neritic zone/Coastal water | place: Helgoland, sampling... | reverse complement strand
GGGGCAAGCAAAAAGTCAAGAAGTTTGTAAAAACTTCGTTACAAGCTGAGGCGCTGGCATCCCTGAAAGTTTCTTGTTTCCTTTTTCATACGTCGAGGATGATCACGTAGAGGAGCGCAGCGACTCGGAGTTGATCACTCCGCCTTGATCGCTCTTTTGTTCGTAAGCCCTACGGATAAAATATTTCATCGATTTGGTCGCACCGACACCAATGATGATTGGAATTAGAATAACACCGAAACCCGCCAATGTGCCAAACCTATCGTCAACCAGATCCACGTAGTTTATTACTTTCGTGTTTATGGTGATCCAGAGCAAGATGCCTGTAAGAGTCGCCATACTCTCAGCAATATTTTCACTTTTTTCTCTTAGAAAGGTGATGCTGATCCAAATAAACCCAATCGCCAGAAACAGTGCAGGAAGCATCATAAACAAAGAGAGCGAGTTCCATTCCCCTCTAAAAGCTGATGAAATGACGGCAATGGGTAGGCTCAATGCCAGAAGCCCGATTACTAGATAGAGCCAAGATAGAACTGTTAGGATTAGTTTCATTTTTTCAGCGATCCAACGGTGAGGACTGGCACCCAGCCAGTGGATTGTGGATTAGTGAGGGTTCTCGAATATCAGGCGCGCTAAATGGGTTGTCCAGCTCCTACTGGTTAGCTCTTTTAAATCTTTGGTTTCTGGCGTTCAGTTTCGATCAATGCTAGGACTTCTTCGTATTTCATTACTGCGTCGTCGATAAGGATGTTGGTTCGAGAATTTCCTAGCATTACCGAAAAAGCAAATTCCTATCAGTAGAACCCCGCAAGTAACGACAAAAAAAAGATTCTTCGTCGAATGGGGGCAATAGCTCTTTTAAACTCTGAGCTAAGTGAATGCATCCGCAAGAATATGGTGGGCAGTGCTCCCGCGCTGCCGAGGTGGGTTCGATATGTTGTGGACCATCTAGGTGACCTCGCAAGCACGGCATGGCAGGCGCCATGCCCGCCACATCGCCTAACTAAGCGCCCCTTACCCAGAAAACGACTATGATCCAAAAAAAAGGAGCCCCCTAAGAGGCCCCTTTGAATGAACTCAATTAATCACTATCTGGAGAGCACACTCATCACTAAGATAAGAGTGACGATGCTCGCTAGACTCGCGCCGCTGCCGATAAAACCATCTACGAGGGCTTTAAGGTTAGCGATAACATTCATACCAGCAGCGTTACCGAAGATAACGGAAACAACGACCAGTAAGCCGACTGCAGAAACAAGAAGAGCAGAAATACCTCCGATCGCAGATTTTAGTTGGTTAATAGCATTTTCCATAGTTTGTATGTTTTTTGGGGTTAGTTTTTTTGTGTTATGTTTCCCGCTATGCGCGCTTACGCAACAGAGCGAAAATTAGGATGAGGGCGACTAAACCAATGAAACCGTTCTCTCCTCCAATAGAGGTCACGATTGCAGATAAGTTTCCGACAACGCTAGCACCAAAAATAGCGCCTTGGCCGAAGACAATTTCAGCAATGATTCCAAGTGCAATCAGGCCAATTCCGAGTTCGGATATGCCTTTAATCACATCAGTTAGCTGTGAGGTTATTTTTTCCATTTTTCTCCTTTGTTGGGGTTAACCGGCAGCATCAAGCCACGATCCGAATGGGAATGCGGCACTGCCGGGAAAACAAAGCGGCTCCACGCGGAACCTAAAGTGGTGAAGCTGATGGACTCCAGAACAAGCCTGTTCTGCCATAATCCAGTTTGCATATCGATACGCATCACTGGATAAAGAATTATATATATTTATATACAATTGGGAAGGAAAAATTACGTTTTTTTTACTAAAGGGCACTTTGGCGCACAAAATGTAACTTTCCCTAAACACTATAGCTGTCGTAACGTAGGAAAATAGCGAGTTACAAGGCTTTCGCGCCCAGAGAGCGAGAAAAATGGCACCCGCAGTAAAAACACATAATAAGTTGAATTCACCTATTTTATACCACTAAAAGGTGTTTTTTGATTGAGAGGCGGGTCCACGAGTCGGCTACGAACGCAGTGCGTGTCCACGAGCTACCTGCGATTTCGACCGAAGGCGGCTCGCCCGCCCTCGTTTGACCCTTTCAAACTGCGCCGAAAATCCCTTTTGCTTCCCGAAGCAACGCTTCGGGAAAAAGGTGGAGGCGCGGGTCGGAATCGAACCGACGATAGAGGATTTGCAGTCCTCGGCCTTACCACTTGGCGACCGCGCCGTTGAAATAAATGACGTTATAAGATGCAGGACGTCCCAGAGATCAAGTGAATTTTCGTGATAATTTCAGTTCGTCCTGAGCAAGAGAATCTGTCTGACTCATCCTTTACTCCAACATGCCTCCGAAAAAATCCAGCTCTTCTTCCTCCGGTTCGAGGACAACCTCCAGCAGCGGCCCCCGCAGTGCACCTAGGTTCATCCCCAACCTCAAACAAATCAACGAAGCCGCCAACGAACTCCCCGACCCTGATATTTGGCCGGAGGCGACCTTCGAATGCCCCCTAGAGGTCGAAGGTAAACAGCGCAGTATCGAGTTCAAATTAAAGTCGATCACCCGCGGCAAAAAGCAAACATCCCGCTGGATCTACGAAGGCAAGGTGCTCATTCGCAAGCGAGACGTGTAAGCGACACTCGAATCCGTCGGATTTGCTGACAATCCTATGCGATTTGGGCACTTTCATCATTGACCTAAAGCGTCGTTAGACCTAGTTTAAGCGAAAGCGCTAGAGTAATTTATAGCGCCTAGCTCACTCAACAATCGATGCTATGTTTAACAAAAAATCAGTCGATATCGCAGTCCTCGGAGCAGGTCCCGTCGGACTCACCGCTGCCCATGTTTTAGCCGATCGCGGCATGGACTTTGTACTCCTGGAACGTGCGCCCCGCTGCCATACCCGCAGCTACGCCCTAGGCCTACACCCCGACACACTCGAACTGCTCGACACACTCGGGATTGCCGAAGCCGTGCTCGAGCGCGCGATGCCCCTGCGAAGGACCACAATCTTCGACTCTGAGACGAACCGCCAAGAGGCCGCGATCGACTATAGCAGTCTGCCAGTCAAATACCCTCACTTGACTATAATTGGTCAAAATGAACTCGAGGACGTACTCGTAAAAACACTTGCCTGGAAAAAGCATCTGCCGATGTGGAAAAATCGAGTCCGTTGCATCGAGTCCAGGGAGGATGCAGTCCACTTCACTATCGACCGTCTGACCGAAGGCATGACGGGCTACGCTGTCGCCCACATGGAAGAAGAGATCGACAAGGTCCTCGAATACAAGGCCAACTACCTAATTGCGGCCGACGGGCACAAATCGATGGCGCGGCAAGCTGCCAGTATTGCTTTCCCGGAAACCGAACCGAGTCGGGATTATGCCGTTTTCGAGATTCAAACCAACGTCAAACTTTTGACGGAGATGCGTATGATGATAGACGGTAATAAAACCCACATCTACTGGCCGCTGGGTAATGGTCGCTGTCGCTTTAGCTTCCAGATGCCGGAAGGCTTCGCGAAAAAAAGCTCTTTCAACAAAGACAATGAATGGGTCGATCCCAAAGCGCAGCAATCATCGGAACTAAGTGACCTTCATCTCGACCACCTGCTCCACCTCCACGCGCCCTGGTTCATTGGCTCCTCCAAGGATGTAAAATGGCGCGTCCTGGTACACTATGAAACGCGACTGGCCGAGAGCTTTGGCAACGGGCGCATATGGCTGGCGGGCGACGCCGCACACATGGCACCCCCCGCTGGAATGCTGAGCATGAATGTCGGCATGCTCGAAGCCGCGGACTTAGCCGAAAAACTCAGCTCTGAGACGAGCGACGCAGGAAGGGCATTCCGTCTTGACGCCTACAACCTCGATCGTATGGACGAATGGCGAGGCCTGCTAGACATCGATCAGGGCATCCACGGACTGGACCCATCGGCCGATTGGTTGATCGAACATCGCAGCAACCTGATTGGCAACCTCCCCGCCTCCGGACAAATTCTCAACGACGTCTACCAACAACTACATTTGATTCAGACCGCCGCCGCTTGAAGCGAATTCAATGGCTTTGGCCGCGCGACGGCGCCTAGAGAACGAATGCCGCAGGCGAATGCCCCAAAGGGATTTCCGGCGCGGGTGCCACAGCGGCGGCAACGGAAACGGTGATCGTATCATCCGGGCGTAATCGGAAAAGTTGTCACTGCGCCTTTTGTAGCGAACTCGCGCCAGCGAGGTCGATGTGCCAGTGCCTTGGCTGTCCCTACGTCGACACGACTAGCGTCGCGTCGCTACATATCCCCGTGTTCTGTTTCTGACAACAAATCTGATTACACCCGTATCATCCGGCCATAAAAGTCGAGGCTTGCCAAAGCTCAAAGTCCTCACTTTCTTCCCTAGCTTTTCAGGAGAAGTGGCAGAGTGGCCGAATGTGACTGACTCGAAATCAGTTGTACCCGAAAGGGTACCGGGGGTTCGAATCCCTCCTTCTCCGCCATTCGACGCGCTTCGCTTGCTCATGGCAGGCCAAAAGAGTCGAAAATTAAGACGAGCTATGGAATTTCCCAAAGACTTAAAGCGCGTCGAATGTCCTGAGCCTGTCGAAGGGCTTACTTGGGTTTATATCTTATTAATGCGCAATGACATGCTTTACGTTGGACAAAGCAAAAATGTCTCCAATCCCGCCTTCTCCACCATTCGACGCGCTTCGCTTGCTCATGGCAGGCCAAAAGAGTTAAAAACAAAGTTTCGCCACCGAATTGCATCCGTTGACTTTACCGGGTTCTGAACACGATGCATAAGGGGTCGTCTATCGGGTGCTTACCTTCATTTTGGCGCGTGCGAATTATTTTTTCAAAATCTAGGAAACACCGCTTGACATGATATTGTTGGATTCTACTGTCCGAACTTTCCCAAATTTTTGGGGTAGTAGCTCAGTTGGTTAGAGCGCCTGCCTGTCACGCAGGAGGCCGCGGGTTCAAGTCCCGTCTATCCCGCCATTTAGCGGCGATTTTCTTCGGAAGGTCGCCGCTTTTTTGTATCCGCTACACCGAGGTGAAGGGAGTTCACGTCGGGGTGATCCAGTTCCATCTCGGGTGCAATTTAAACAAGTGGTTAGGCGGCCATCCCGCTTAGCGGGAAAGCCGCATACCTATGTCCGCTCCTTTAGGTGCGGGACGAGTTCCGGCAACTGTTGCGGTTTATGTCCTTCATCTCTCCAACAACTGATCCAAGGCCACCGAGACGGACAACGCTCCGTCTTTAACGGCTGACTCCAAGCTGTGAATACGGTCGCCTTGTTCGGCCTTGAACCGATCCATCACGGCAGAGTTGAGAAGTGAGTGAAACCAATCAACGTTCTGCTCGCTGCGGCGAGTTTCGAAGACACCGCTTACAGTCAACTGATCACGAAACTCTTCGACCAGTTGCCAGACCTCTTCGATGCCCTCGGAATTGAGCGCCGAGCAGGTCAGCGCCTTCGGTTTCCATCCTGGAGTGAATGGGTGGAGAAAATGAAGAACCTTCGAGTATTCAAGCTGAGCCTGCCTGGCTCGGAGCTCATTATCGCCGTCCGCTTTATTGACCACAATCGCATCGGCCAACTCGATGACGCCCTTCTTGATGCCTTGTAGCTCGTCACCCGCACCGGCAATTTGGAGGAGGAGGAAAAAATCAGTCATTGTACGGACGGCCGTCTCGCTCTGCCCCACACCGACCGTTTCCACCAGCACGACATTGTAGCCCGCGGCCTCACAAAGCAGCAGCGCCTCTCGAGTTCGGGCGGCCACGCCGCCCAACGAATCGCCTGAGGGCGATGGCCGGATAAAGGCATTCTCCTCGCGCGAAAGATCCTCCATCCGCGTTTTATCGCCAAGTATGCTGCCTCCGGTTCTCGAACTGCTGGGATCGACGGCCAGCACGGCAACTTTTTTGCCCTTGGAACAAAGCATCATACCCAGCGCTTCGATAAAGGTGCTCTTGCCCGCTCCCGGCACGCCGGTCAAGCCGACGCGGAGCGCCCTACCCGCTAGGGGGAGTATGGCCTGCATCAAGGCCCGCGCGGGTGCGCGGTGCTTAGCCGCCCGGCTCTCAACAAGCGTGATGGCACGTGCCAAGTGCGCACGGTCACCAGAAAGCACACCGCTAACCAGGGTCTCTGTATCGGGGAGTCCTCTCATTCTGCATTCCAATTCATAAGCGTAGACTCAATCATAATCTGTTCCGTCATACAAAGGGATAAAGACTAGGATACAGAATATGATGATGATTCAATCGTCTTACTGGCTGTGTTCCGAGGACCAGACAACCCCGCGCATATCTTTCTTCTCCATGAAGGCTTCGTGCATGGCGAAAGCCGTGCGGAGAGTCTGTGGCGTGTGCCCACTTTTAACCCCGTCGAAATAGGAATGGAGCTGTTTCCGGTAATCAGGATGTGCACACTTGTCGACGACCTCGCGGGCGCGTTCGGCGGGGTCCTTGCCCCGCAGGTCTGCGATACCCTGGTCGGTGATGAGAACCTGCACGCTGTGCTCGCTGTGATCGAGGTGGGCCACCATCGGCACGATCGTCGAAATGGCGCCGCCCTTGGCAATCGAGGGGCAAGTGAAAATCGAGATGTAGGCATTACGCGTAAAATCGCCAGAGCCACCGATCCCGTTCATCAGGTTGTTACCCATGACATGCGTCGAATTGATGTTGCCCCATATGTCAGCCTCGATCGCAGTATTGATCGATATGATACCGAGACGGCGGATAACTTCAGGGTGGTTCGAAATTTCCTGAGGACGGAGCAATATACGCTCTTTGAAGAATTCGAGATCCGCATACACCTCTTTTAAAACCGGAGGTGAGAGGGTCAAGGAAGTGGCGCTCGCGAACTTGATATCACCACTCTTCATCAGACCGACGACACTGTCCTGGATCACCTCAGAATACATCTCGAAGGGGGGAATACTCGGATTCTCTCCGAGCGCACCCAGCACTGCGTTAGCGATGTTTCCCACGCCTGATTGAACAGGCAGAAAATCCTTCGGGAGGCGACCAACTTTGAGCTCGTTAGCCAGGAACGAGGCTACGTTCTCACCGATTTTTTTAGTAATCGCATCGGTCTCCTTGAAACCGCCGACTTCATCAGGGCGATTCGTTTTCACAATACCGGCGATCTTGACAGGGTCGACCTTGAGCACGGGACTGCCGATGCGATCTGAGCAACTGTAGACCGGTATTTCGCGACGGTGCGGCGGATCGAGCGGTTCGTATATGTCGTGCAAGCCATTCAGCTCGGCTGGGTGCGCCTCATTCAATTCGATCAGTATCTTATCGGCGACATGGCAAAAGGTATTGGTCGCGCCGACGCTGGTGGTCAGCACAATCTCTCCGTCCTCACTGACAGAGGCGGCTTCGATGATCGCGTACTTGATTTTACCGAGAAAGCCATAGCGCGCTGCCTGCGGCAGCATCGAAAGGTGCATGTCGAAAAAGCAGGTCTCGCCTTTGTTGATCTGAGAGCGGAGATCTCTGCAGCTTTGGTAAGGCGTGCGGAAGAGCACGGCATTCGCCCGTGCAAGTTCCCCATCGAGGCTGTCTCCGGTGGACGCACCGGTCACAACACCGATCTTGAACTCGCGGCCAGCCTCGTGCTCGACACGTGCGCGTGCGGCGATAGCCGTCGGGATGTCCTTAGCGGCACCGGCAGGTGTGAATCCACTGAAGCCGATAATATCACGGTCGTTAATAAGTGCCGCCGCTTCAGCTGCGGTGATAATTGGGTAGCTCATTACTGTTGGCATGGCTCGTTTTCTGTTTTCTATTAAATGCTTAAATTAATGTGCGCCGCCGAACATGGTGAGGAAGAAACCGGCAACCAAAGCGGTGCCGATGACACCAGCCACGTTCGTACCCATTGCATGCATCAGGAGGAAATTTCCAGGGTCAGCCTTCTGGCCTTCGACTTGACTGACACGAGCCGCCATCGGGACCGCGCTGACCCCGGCCGATCCGATGAGTGGGTTGATTTTATTTTTGCAAAATAGGTTCATGAACTTGGCCATCAAGACACCCGATGCGGTTGCAATGCCAAAGGCTAGCACCCCGAGAACAAGGATGCCAAGGGTTTCCGTACGGAGAAAGCGATCGCCCGTCATGGTGATCCCCACACTAGTTCCTAGAAAAATAGTAATGATGTTAATCAACTCATTCTGTGCGGCTTTGTTTAAACGCTCGGTAACTTTACACTCACGCAGGAAGTTTCCGAACATGAGCATACCAATTAAAGGTGAAGCTGGCGGCACTAGCAAAATGCAGGTAATTGTCACGATGACGCCAAAAACCAACTTCTCCAGTCGACTCACAGGACGAAGGCGATTCATGCGAATCTTACGCTCCTTCATGGAGGTCAGTCCTCGCATGATGGGCGGCTGGATTACCGGAACCAGTGCCATGTAACTGTAGGCGGCCACTGCGATGGGCGCAAGTAACTCGGGTGCGAGCGCATTAGCCAGGAAAATAGAAGTCGGCCCATCGGCACCACCGATAATACCGATCGCACTAGACGCCTCAGTCGAGAAACCAAGCATTTGCGCCCCAATGAAAGTGCCGAAAACACCGAACTGTGCAGCCGCACCAAGCAGCAAAACACGTGGATTGGCGATAAGCGGGCCGAAGTCGGTCAGAGCACCGACTCCGAGGAAAATCAACGGAGGAAACAGCTCCAAAAGAATCCCCATCTGTATGTAATGGAACAGGCCACCCGTACGCTCGCTGTGGAGTTCACCGATCGGTTGCCCCTGAACCACTCGGTCGCCTTTCTCAACTGAGCTGTCGACGACACGCCCGCTGGCGTGAGCCCAGATCAGGACGTCCGTGAGATGGAAACTGTGTTCATTGATCTTCAATTCAAACAATTTCTTGGGCGCCACAGGAACTTCTCTACGGAGGACGTAGAGAAGACTCCCCGTCCCGAATCCATCAACCGTATCGCCATCGAGGAGTGATTGTAAAGTCGTCGCATCCAAGTCTCCTACCGTGAGAGGCATCATCTTTTCAACTGCATTGAGATGGACTACTCGTCCTGACTCAGCGGCCACATAGACGACTTCGCCCGTCTCGGGGCTACGCACGATTGAGGCTGGTTTATTAACAATGCCCTCAGTCGGCAAATTGGCCAGAATCGCACCAAATGCAATCGGAACAAGTAAGAGCGGCTCAAATTTTTTATAGACCGCAAGGTAGAGGAGCACAGCGACCACGGCCCACATCACAAGCATGCGCCAGTCAAGAAAGCCGAAACCAGTATTGCCGTAGAGTCGATGTAGTAGATCGATCATTAAAGAGATGTTGTGTGGTGAGATGCTGTGTGAAATTAAACGACTTCAATCAGCGCTTGTCCTTCTTCAACACCCTCGCCGGGCTTGACATGGATGGCCTGGACGCTGCCGGCGGCTGGAGCGGCCACAATAGTATTCATCTTCATCGCTTCGAGCGTGATGAGCTTTTGGCCTTCCTCGACCGTATCGCCAATATTGACGTCGATCGAAACCACGACTGCAGCGAGCGGGCTACCCACTGCACCACCGCCACCAGCCGCGGGCGCGACGGACTTCGGCTGAGGGGCTGCGACGGGGACGGCCACCCGACTGCCGCCCGCTGAACTGGCCCTGCGGGGCGCGGACGCGGAAGTATCCTCATCCAGAATCTCAACTTCGACTTCGTAGGTTTTGCCTTCGACGGTTACTTTTAAGCGTTTCATGTTATTTTTCTAATTTGAATTTTAAGTTTAGTTTTAGCGTACGCGGTGCGATGAGAAGATTTGGCGGCGCCCCTCTTGAGCCCAACCAGGCCCGGTGCTTCGAACAGAGACGACGCGGTGTGGACGGTCACCGATTACGGTATGCACGGCAGCGGCTACGACAGCGAGAATCGTTGAATCGTCAGCCCCAGCAGATTCACCAGATGTCCCGGATCCGGGATCTACAGCCGGTGAGAATGTGCCTGCCAGCGGTGCAGGCACAGATCGGGCAGACTCGGCCGCTTTTTGGGCAGCCACAGCCGCCTTGGCTGCTTCGCGCGCGGCTTGCCTGATAAAAACAGCGCCGATAGCCGAGGTGATCGTCGCCAATAAGGCGAGCACGATCATAACGAAGAGGAAGCCGACGAAGACCACGTTGGCTGTCGACGGTAAGTCCGGCGGCGCAGCGGCGCTGACTTGAGCGAGTGTGGTATAGAATGCTAGCATGGTGATTGTCCCTGGAGTGATTGAATCGGAAGCGGCTTACAGAGGAATGTTACCGTGTTTCTTTGGTGGACGGGTTTCGCGCTTGTTGAGCGTATTGCGGAGGGCCAGTGCGATGGCTGGACGCGTCTGCGAAGGTTCGATCACATCGGTGATCATGGCATTGGCCGCCGCCTGATATGGCGAGGAGAATTCGTTGCGATACTCTTCACACAGTTTGGCTGCCTTTGCCTTGGGGTCTTCGGCCTCCTGAATCTCCTTGCGGAAAAGAATCCGGGCTGCGCCCTCAGCTCCCATCACCGCAATTTCAGCCGTTGGCCAGGCGAAGACCATGTCAGCGCCTAGGTCAGCTGAGCACATGGCGAGGTAAGCACCCCCGTAAGCTTTACGCATAATCAGCGTGATTTTCGGCACAGTCGAGGCGGCATATGCGAACAACATCTTGGCACCATGACGAATGATACCGCCTTGCTCCTGCGCGAGTCCGGGCATAAATCCGGGCACGTCGACGAGTGTCACGATCGGGATGTTAAAGATATTGCAGGTGCGTATGAAACGGGCGCCCTTGTCGGAGCTATCGATATCCAAGGTACCCGCTCGAATCATAGGATTATTGGCGACAATGCCCACGACCAAGCCTTCAATTCGCGCAAAGCCAACTACAATATTACGGGCAAAGTCAGGCATGATTTCAAAGAAATCGCCACCGTCCACGAGGCGGTCGATCACGGCCATCACGTCGAGCGCCTCTTTGCTCGATGCTGGGACGATTTCATTCATTTCCGGATCCTCGCTCAAGTCGAGATCAGTGAAGACATGGGGCGGATCGCTAATGTTGTTACTAGGTAGGAAGGAGAGCAGCTTCGCAGTTAACTCTATGGCGTGCGAATCGTCGTCAGCCACTAGATGAATGTTGCCCGAGATACTGGCATGCGCAGCGGCCGAAGCGAATTGCTCCAGTTGCGCGGTCTCCCCAGTTGCTGATTTAATGACATCGGGGCCGCAGATGAACATGTTGGAGTTCTCCTTGGTCATAATCAGGAAATCGGTTAAAGCCGGCGAATAAGCCGCACCACCTGCACAGGGGCCAGCAATAACGGCGACCTGAGGCACCACTCCGGAAAGGAGCACATTCTTGAAAAACACTTGGCCATAGCCGCTCAGCGAATCGACACCTTCCTGGATGCGTGCACCACCGGAGTCATTCACCCCTACCACGGGCATGCCCGCCTCGAGGGCGAAGTCCATCAGGTCACAAATCTTTTTGGCGTGGATGCGTCCCAGTGAGCCGCCACTAACTGTGAAGTCCTGCGCATACGCGGCAACTGCGCGCCCGTCGACAAGCCCCGAGCCGCAGACCACCCCATCGTATGGCAGTTGCTTTTTTTCCATACCAAAACGGTGACAAGAGTGTTGGGCGTGCATTCCAAACTCCTGAAACGTGCCAGGTTCAAACAAGGTCTCGAGGCGCTCGCGTGCGTTCATAAGGCCTTTTTCCCTGCGCTTGGTGAGTTTCTCGGCGCCACCAGCATTCCGAGCAGCCTCACGGCGTTTTCTGAGATCTTCGAGTAGTTTTGGGTCGATTGCCATAATAGGTTCTAGTTGAAATTTAATGAATTGTTCGGTTGCAGGACTATTTGCTTTGGCAAAACTCGGTTAAGACACCATGCGTAGATTTAGGATGCAAAAATGCGACCCGCTTATTAGCCGCGCCTTCGATCGGCACCTCGTGGATCAGTCGTATTCCAGCCTCGGAAGCTTTTTTAAGCTGTCCTTCAATACCATCCGTCGCGAAAGCCACATGGTGGATACCCTCCCCGTTTTTCTCAAGGAACTTGGCGATCGGACTGTCCGGCGATGTCGGCTCAAGCAACTCAATGTGCACATCGCCCGCTTCAAAGAACGCAGTCTTTACTTTTTGAGACGGCACTTCTTCCTGCCCGTGGCAGTGCAAGCCGAGCGCTTCTTCATAATATTTAATGGATTCTTCGAGGTTTTTGACCGCGATTCCGAGGTGATCGATATTTGTTATCATAAGCGTTATCGTAGGTTGATACATTAAAAATAAGATTAGCTTGACTTACGTCAAACTTATTTTGCATTAAATTTACTTATTGACAAGGCCTGTCAAATACGGGATAGTTTGAGCAATCGTAAAAACGCACCAATGAACCAGGACACCAAAACAAAAGAAAAGCTCCTCACCGAGTTCCCCGCAAGCACCGCCGAAGAGTGGCGTGAAGCCGCTGAAAAGCTGCTTAAGGGGAAACCCTTCGATAAGGTGATGACCCAACAGACCCCAGAGGGCATACGCCTGGAGCCAATCTTCCGTAAGGAAGTGCTCGACACTCTGAGCGCAGTGGAAACGCTTCCGGGCTTCGATGGCTATCTGCGCGGGACCGATGCCGCTGGCTACAAGAACGAACCTTGGGAGATCGCTCAGGAATTGCCTTACGGCACGGCCTCGGAATTCAACGCCGCCGCCCGCGCCGATCTGATGCGGGGGCAAAACTCACTCAATATCATCCTGGACATCGCGACGCTCAAGGGGCTCGATCCGGACACTGCTAAGGCTGGCGAAGTCGGCTCCTGCGGGCTCTCCCTAGCCTGCCTGAAAGACATAGAGACGGCATTCGACCAAATTCTTCCCGAAGCGATCAGCGTCCACATACGCACGGGCTGCGCCGGACTTTCGGTGGGCGCGCTCTTCTTCGCCTGGTTAAAAAAACAAGGCGTGGATCTGAAAAAAGTCAAAGGCAGCCTGGGCATGGATCCTGTTGCGGTGCAAGCTGCCGCCGGCCACTTGTCTGCTTCGATGAGCGAACTGTTGGACGAGCAATCCATCGCCGCGAAGTATTGCGCGAAGGAAGCCCCCGGCATCCGCGCAGTCGGGGTCTCCACCCTGCCCTACCATCAGGCGGGTGCCTCATCTGTTGAAGAGCTTGGCATCGCGCTGGCCGGAGGAGCCTACTATTTAAGCGCAATGATTGAGCGCGGTCTGTCGGTCGACGAGGCTGCCGAGCAAATACGTTTCAGCTTCGCGATCGGTCCAAACTTCTTTATGGAGATCGCCAAGATTCGCGCGGCACGTGTGCTTTGGGCGCAAGTGGTCCAAGCCTTCGGCGGCAACGCGGAATCGCAAAAGATCAAAATGCACGCCCGCACTGGCCTCTATAATAAGACGCAGCAAGATCCCTACGTAAACATGCTGCGCACCACGACCGAGGCTTTGAGTGCCGCCATTGCGGGCGTCGATAGCATGTGCGTTGGCAACTTCGACGAAGCGTCTCGCGTCCCCGACACCTTTAGTCGCCGGATCTCCCGCAACACCCAGATCATTCTACAGGAAGAGTGTGAACTCACTGCGGTTGTCGATCCCGCAGGTGGCTCTTGGGCAGTCGAATGGTTGACGAATGAGGTCTGCGAAAAATCCTGGGACTTTTTCAAAACAATCGAAGCGAAAGGCGGTATCGCCAACGCGCTTGCCAGTGGCTTTATCCAGAAAACGGTCGAAAAGACGGCCGCTGGTAACAGTCAGCTGCTCGCTTCGCGCCGCAGCAGCTTGGTCGGTACGAACGTTTATCCAAATCTTGAAGAAAAACCACTGGAAGAGCATGTCCCCGACTATGCGAAAATCCGAGAGCTGCGCGCCCACGCTATCGCATCTGCACGCATGGAGCTAGATGAAGCCAGTGACGCGCGCGTTATGGAAGCACTCGCTACGATTGTTGACGCTTCCAGCGATGCGCTCGTTCCTGCGCTGATCGAAGCGCTCGAAGCTGGTGCGACCATCGGCGAAGTCAGCAAAACGATCCGCGCTCAAGCTAAACCCGAAGCGCCGATCCAGCCGCTGGCTTCCAGACGTCTGGCCACGGACTACGAAGCGATGCGCAAGGCATCCGCACGCTTCGCCGCGGAAACCGGTCGGGCTCCGGCCATCTTCCTAACAAACTTAGGCCCTCTTCGCCGACACAAGGCGCGCGCCGACTTCACTAAGGGCTTTTTCGAAACCGGCGGCTTCGAAGTTATTTCGCCTGCAGGTTTCGAAAACCCAAAAGACGCGGTGGTCGCGCTCACCGAATCCGGAGCCGGCATCACAGTGGTTTGCGGCACCGACGACGACTACGTCGGAAGTTTCGCCGACTACGCCCGGGCGATTAAGACTGCCCTGCCCGAGATGCAGATCATTCTCGCCGGAGACCCTGGGGATAACGAGAACGCCTACCGCGAAGCTGGGATGGACGATTCTATCTTCATCAAGTCAAACAATTACGAATTGAACCGACGCTACCTCACTGGTCTAGGCGTCCTGTAGTCGAAGTCTCCATAGATCCAGTCTATTCATCCGTCATCCACACCATGAAACCAGATTTCACCAAGATTAACTACGAGGCGCCCAAGCCCGTCGCCACCCGTGAAGAATGGGCTGCACGGGTCAAAGCCGAAACCGGCAAGTCCGTCAAAGAACTTGTCACCGAAACCATGGAGCAGATCGACGTCGATCCGCTCTATGGCAAAGAGGCCTATGCGCCTATGGAGCACCTCGACTATACCGCGGGGGTCGCCCCCTTCCTCCGAGGCCCCTATGCTACCATGTATGCCTTCCGCCCTTGGACAGTGCGGCAATATGCCGGCTTTTCCACCGCCGAAGAGTCCAACGCTTTTTATCGCCGCAACATAGCGGCCGGGCAGCAGGGGCTGTCCGTTGCCTTCGACCTCGCCACCCACCGCGGGTATGACTCCGATCACCCGCGCGTCGTCGGCGACGTGGGTAAAGCTGGCGTGGCCATCGATTCGATCCTCGATATGAATGTGCTCTTTGACCAAATCGATCTGAGCAAGGTCTCTGTCTCCATGACGATGAACGGCGCCGTCCTTCCTGTGCTCGCCTTCTACATCCTCGCAGGGCTCGAACAAGGCTGTAAGCTGGAGGAACTGGCGGGCACCATCCAGAACGACATCCTGAAAGAGTTCATGGTGCGTAATACCTATATCTACCCGCCCACGCCCTCAATGCGGATCATCGGCGACATCTTCGAATATACTTCGCAGAAGATGCCTAAGTTCAACTCGATCTCCATCTCTGGCTACCACATGCAGGAAGCAGGTGCCACAGCCGACCTCGAGATTGGCTATACCCTTGCAGATGGTCTGGAATACCTCCGCACCGGCACAGAAAACGGCCTCAACATCGATGCCTTTGCGCCGCGCCTCTCCTTCTTCTGGGCGATCGGTAAAAACTACTTCATGGAGATCGCCAAAATGCGCGCCGCGCGCTGCCTCTGGGCGAAACTCGTCCAGCAGTTCGATCCGAAGAATCCGAAGTCACTCGCACTCCGCACCCACTCACAGACTTCGGGTTGGTCGCTGACCGAGCAAGACCCGTTTAATAACGTGACGCGGACCTGCATCGAAGCCATGGCTGCTGCGTGTGGACATACCCAGTCGCTCCACACCAACGCACTCGACGAGGCCATCGCCTTGCCGACCGACTTCTCCGCCCGTATCGCACGGAACACACAACTCTTCCTCCAGGAAGAAACGGGCATGACGCGCTTCATCGACCCATGGGGCGGCAGTTACTATGTCGAAGCGCTCACCCACGAAATCATGCACAAAGCCTGGGCGCACATCCAGGAGTGTGAGCAATACGGAGGTATGACCAAAGCGATTGAAGAAGGTATTCCAAAGCTACGTATCGAAGAAGCCGCCGCCCGTCGCCAAGCTCGGATCGACTCCGGCAAGGAGACCATCGTCGGCCTCAATAAATACCGCCTCGAAAAAGAAGATCCCCTTGAGATCCTCGATATCGACAACACAGCCGTGCGTCTCTCTCAAATCGAGCGCCTCAAGAAGCTCAAAGCCGAACGCGATAACGACGCCTGCCAAAACGCACTCAATGCCATCACCCATTGCATGGAAACAGGCGAAGGCAACGTGCTTGAACTCGCTGTCGAAGCCGCCCGCTGCCGCGCCTCGCTTGGGGAAATTTCCGACGCCGTCGAAAAAGTCGTCGGTCGCTACAAAGCAAAAATTCGCTCGATCAGCGGCGTCTATGCGAAAGAATTCGGCAACAACCCAACTATGGAAGACGTCAAAGAACTCATTGAACAATTCGAAACTGAAGAAGGTCGCCGCCCGCGTATTATGATCGCCAAGATGGGACAAGACGGCCACGACCGCGGCGCCAAGGTCGTCGCTACTGGCTACGCTGATCTTGGCTTTGACGTGGACATCGGCCCCCTCTTTCAGACACCCGAGGAGGCGGCCCGTCAAGCTGTAGAAAACGACTGCCACATCGTGGCCATGTCCTCCCTCGCCGCCGGACATAAGACGCTCCTCCCCGCGCTCATCGAAGAGCTGGGTCAGCTCGGCCGCTCCGACATCATGGTCGTCTGCGGTGGCGTCATCCCAGCACAGGATTACGATTACCTCTACGAAAAAGGCGCCAAAGCCATCTTCGGCCCCGGCACCGTCATCCCCGACTCCGCCAAGAAAATGCTCAAGCTTCTCCTCGCGCAATAAAAGGCAGTCTTCATACTACTTCTAAAAAAGTTGCCCTGCGAAGACAGGCTACGATGGCTGGATCCGATAAATAAAAGGACCCTCGCGCGGCATGCACGAGGGTCTATTTATAAGGCTGATTTAAAGACTTAGGCTAAGTCGAAGCGGTCAGCGGCCATGACCTTTGCCCATGCAGCCACGAAGTCTTGGACGAACTTTTCTTTGTTGTCGTCTTGTGCATAGACTTCGGCGTAGGCACGGAGGATCGAATTCGAACCGAAAACGAGGTCGACGCGTGTCGCCGTCCAATTGGTTGCGCCGCTCTTGCGATCACGGATTTCGTAGCCGTTTTCACAGACTGGATTCCAAGTGTAGCTCATGTCGGTGAGATTGACGAAGAAATCGTTGGTCAAAGCACCCACTTGCTCGGTGAACACACCGAAAGGCGTGCCGCCGTAGTTCGTACCCAGGACTCGCATACCGCCGATGAGAACTGTCATTTCCACCGCGGTTAGCCCGAGCAGTTGTGCACGATCCAGAAGCAGTTCTTCAGGCTTTACTGCGAAGGCTTTCTGTTGGTAGTTACGGAAACCGTCTGCGACGGGCTCCAAGGCTTCGAAGGACTCGCCATCGGTCTGCTCGGCAGACGCATCACCCCGACCGGGAGCGAAAGGCACTTCGACCTCGCAACCCGCGGCACGGGCGGCTTGCTCAATGCCGACATTGCCGGCCAGTACGATGATGTCCGCGATACTCGAACCGGACTCCTTCGCGATGGGAACCAGCACACTCAGCACTTTATTGAGGCGCTCCGGCTCGTTAGCTGCCCAATTTTTCATGGGTGCCAGACGGATGCGTGCTCCGTTGGCGCCGCCGCGGAGGTCGGAGCCACGGAAGGTCCTGGCACTGTCCCAGGCAGTGCTTACCATGTCACCGATGCTGAGACCGCATGCGGCGATCTTCGACTTGAGCGCGGTGACATCGTAATCTGTCGAACCAGCGGGGACAGTATCCTGCCAGATTAGATCTTCATCGGGAACATCAGGTCCAATGTAGCGCACCTTGGGTCCCATATCGCGGTGGGTGAGTTTAAACCATGCACGGGCAAAGCAATCCTCGAAATAAGCCTGATCCTTGGCGAAGCGCTCGATGATTTCTCTGTAGGTCGGATCCATTTTCATGGCCATGTCGGCATCCGTCATCATCGGCATGTAGCGGATGGAGGGATCCTCGACGTCGATGGGCTTATCCTCTTCGGCAATATCGACCGGTTGCCATTGTTTCGCACCGGCTGGGCTCTCAGTCAGCTCCCAATCATGGTTGAGCAGCATCTTGAAATAGCCGTCATCAAACTTGGTCGGCTCAGTCGTCCAAGCACCTTCGAGGCCGCTGGTCACGGTATCACGACCAATGCCACGGGTTTTGTGATTGTTCCAGCCGAGACCTTGTTCGTGCAGTTCGGCCGCTTCTGGCTCTGGACCCAGGTTTTCGGCACGGCCATTGCCATGGCACTTGCCCACGGTGTGGCCACCAGCGGTGAGGGCAGCCGTCTCTTCATCGTTCATGGCCATTCGGGCAAAGGTCTCCCTGACGTGGGCGGCGGTTTTGAGCGGGTCAGGCTTGCCGTTGACGCCCTCCGGATTGACGTAGATGAGCCCCATCTGCACAGCCGCGAGCGGGTTATCCATTGTCTCAGGCTTTTCCACATCGCCATAACGCATATCACTGGGGGCAAGCCACTCCTGCTCGGCACCCCAATACGTATCTTTTTCCGGGTGCCAAATATCGGCACGACCGTAGCCAAAGCCAAAGGTTTTCAGACCCATCGACTCATAGGCCATGTTACCGGCTAGAATCATCAGGTCAGCCCAACTGATCTTGCTACCATACTTTTTTTTGATCGGCCAGAGTAGGCGTCGGGCTTTATCGAGATTGCCATTGTCCGGCCAGGAATTGAGCGGAGCAAAGCGAAGATTGCCCGTGCCGGCTCCACCGCGGCCGTCGCCTTGGCGATAGGATCCCGCCGCGTGCCAGGCCATCCGAATCATGAGGCCGCCGTAGTGCCCCCAGTCGGCGGGCCACCAGTCCTGGCTTTCGGTCATGAGCGCCTTAAGGTCTTTTTTGACCGCGTCGTAATCGAGTGTTTTAACCGCTTCCCTATAGTCGAAATCCTCCCCCATCGGGTTCGTCTTTGAATCGTGCTGGTGCAGGATATCCAAATTGAGCGACTTCGGCCACCAATGCATGGGCTTGTTTTCGGCAGAAGTATTACTGCCATGCATGACTGGACATTGCCCGGTCGAGCTGTTTTGTCCGTGGGGTACAGGGCATTTTCCGCCAGCCGTGTTCGTTTCGTTCGTATCGTATGCGTCCATATTATTTTGTGTATTCTAGGTTTTAGTTGGGAGTGCAATCGGGGCATGTGCCCCAGTAAATAACTTCAGCCTCGTCAATGAAGTAGCCATGATCATCGACTGGATGGAGACAGGGAGCTGTGCCCTTTGCACAGTCCACATCACACATCGAGCCGCATTGGCGACAGATCAAGTGGTGATGGTTGTCCACTCTAGTCTCATATCGAGCCGATGATCCCGCAGGCTCAAAACGACGGACAATACGATGCACACGCATCGTCTGTAGAGCATCGTAGACGGCTTGCCGCGAGACGGCGCCAATCTCATGCCTGACTTGTTCACAAATCTGATCGGCCGTCGCATGATGCAAGTGTACAACCGCCCGATAGACCGCCAAGCGCTGGGCTGTGACGCTGAGCCCGACTGCTCTGAGCATATCTGAGGCATCGCTAACGGAGGTTGGAGTCATATAAAAACAAGAGACGACTAATCTGGACTCTGTCAATATATTGATGCGTTAAACACTGACTAAAATCAAGGAGGTCTTCATTCCCTCCAGATCAATACTTGTACCAACTTGGCTTGGCAGGAGGCTGCAGTCCCTGAGCTTCGTAAGCGGTTTTGAAGTGCATCTTAGCGAAGTTTTTAAGAGCATCCGCGCCCTTCTCTTCGACGATTTTCTTGGCTTGCGCCAGGACTCGGCCGCTCGCGCCTTTGACCAGCGCCTCGCCCACTTCGTCAGAGAGCCGCTTCATCTCGCGGACATAAACGGCGCGGGCGATGATGGACGCGGCGGCGACGACCGGGTCCGACTCCGCCTTAGTGCGACTCACTAGCTTGAAGTCCTTGCGCTCTCTAACATATGCATCGACCAGCTTCTGTTTGGTGAATTGGTCCAGCAGGCCCCACGGCGCGGGACGCTCGTCGAGCGCTTGCGTGAGCGACTTGCCATGATACCAGGCGAGCAGCTTGTTGAGGTTGCGGTCAAATTTGTTGTAGAGCTCATTGTATTTGGGCATCCGGGCGAAGGCGGTTTTGATGACGACGCCTTTGGTTTTGCGGATCTCCTTGTCGAGTTTAAGGATGCTGCCGTCGGTCAGCTTCTTACTGTCCGCCACGCCGAGCTCGAGCCAATGGCGCACCATATCGCCGTCGGCTACCACGCAGGCGGTGACCAAAGGCCCGAAGAGGTCGCCTTTTCCGCTCTCATCACAACCGGCGTGGAGCGTGAACCACTCGGGATTATGCACCTCGTCGTAGCCGAGCTTGGCCTCGCCAGTGATCTCGGCTTCGAGGATATCGCGAACGAAGTCTTCAGTATTTTTACCGGAGACGACCAGCTTGCCACTTTGATAGCCGACTACGTTGACTTTTTCCCCTTTGAACGCAAAGAGCGAATAGGCGACGTCGTAGTGCAACCAAGCACCCGAACCATCCTCTTCCAAGCGCTCCGCGAGCTTGTCCATCTGAGCATCATCGAGCTTGATGGTGTAGATCATCTTTTTCTTGGGACCTTCGTCTTCAGGAATCTTGGATTTCTTTTTTGGCATGTGCGTGAGATCAGAGCGTTTAACTTAGCCGCGACTTTCCAAGATAAAATCTTCCGCGCCAACTCCAATCTTGCCATTTTATGGCACAAGGAAAGCCTTTGCAGATGTCGAAACGATTTATAGTCATCATGGCGGGCGGACGAGGCGAGCGTTTTTGGCCCGAAAGCCGTATCGCACGCCCGAAGCAACTCCTACCGATCGTAGGGGAAAAGGCAATGCTGGCCCAAACGATCGAGCGTCTGGCCGGACTGGTTTCACCTAGGGACATATTTATTATCACAAATATCGAGCAGCGCGAGGCCGTGCTGGAGGTCTGCCCCGAACTGGATCCTGCTAAAGTCATCGGCGAGCCAATCGGGCGCGATACGGCCGCCGCCGTCGGACTGGCCACAATACTTGTGACGCGTGAAGATCCGGAGGCTAGCTTCGCGATGCTTCCTGCAGACGCGGTGATCCACGATGCGGAGGGTTTATGCGCTACTTTAGAGAGCGCCTTCGCCGTCGCCGAGGCGCAGCCTGTGCTCGCGACGATTGGCATTACTGCCAGCTTCCCCGCAACCGGCTACGGTTATATCCAACAGGGAGACTCCATGGGGGAATACGCCGGGCGCGAGGTCTATCAGGTTAAACGCTTTGTGGAGAAACCCGACCAAGCCACTGCCGAGACCTACCTAGAGGCGGGCGATTACTTTTGGAACGCCGGTATGTTTATCTGGTCGGCACCCGCCATCGTAGCCGAACTTGAAAAGAACACTCCTAGCCTCTGGCAAGCCTTACAAGCCATCGACGCAGGGCTCGCCGCGGGCCAAACCGTCGATCATCTGCTGGCAGAGCACTACCCTCATCTCGAGAAAATCTCGATCGACTACGCGATCATCGAAAAGGCGTCCAACGTGGCTATGCTTGAGTCTGGCTTCGATTGGGATGATGTCGGCGAATGGCCCGCTGTCGCACGGCACTATCCGGCGGATGCGCAGGGCAATGTCATCCGCGGACGTGCCGAGCTGGCCGATGCGACGAACAATATCATTTATTCCCGCGACGACGAACACCTGGTCGCCCTTCTTGGAGTGAAGGATCTCATCGTAGTCAAAACTGCTGACGCCACCCTCGTCTGCCACAAAGAGAAAGCACAATCGATCAAAGCGCTGGTCAACCAAATCGGCGCGAAGGAAGCTTATAAACGATTAATTTAAGGATGAACTACCTGGGCATCGATTGGGGCGAAAAACGCATCGGACTCGCTTTCGCAAATGAGTTGGGCATCGCGCTACCCTTGCCCGCCGCGGTCGCCGCATCGAAAAAAGAGCGCATGCGCCATATCGAGTCGATGATTCAGCAGCGCCGGGCGCAGGCACTCGTCGTCGGATATCCACTCAATATGGATGGCAGCGTGGGCTTCAAGGCGAAGGAGGTGGACGACTTTATCGAAGAGCTGGAAAAACGCTTCCGGCTCGCCATCCACAGGGTCGACGAACGCCTCACCAGCCACTCGGTCGAGCAAGGTCTTAAAGGGCAGAAGAAAAAGCCCAGCCGCCAGAGCGGCGAGATCGATTCCCGCGCCGCCGCGATGATCCTGCAGGACTTCATTGAAGAGAAACAACTCAACGGCTAGGTCCCGAGTTCAAGATTTGAAAAATTGTGAAAGAATAGGGTTGAACTTCATGAAAGGCGGGCTTTTCTGCATGGTTTGTTATGGAGAAGTTGCTGACGAAGCGCGACAGCGCGGAGATGGCTAATTCACAACGTGAATTTGTCCCGAAGGGATGAACGAGCGGGTGCCCCTTGCGGCAGCGAGTGAACAATGGCCGAAAAGGCCACTTCCCCACCGAAAAAGGTTGAGTTTAACCACACGACCGCATTTACAGTTTTAAATGGTATGGAGAAGTGGCTGAGTGGCCGAAAGCGCTTCTTTGCTAAAGAAGTGAACCTCAAAAGGGTTCCGCGGGTTCGAATCCCGCCTTCTCCGCCATTCGACGCGCTTCGCTTGCTCATGGCAGGCCAAAAGAGTTGAAAATTAAGACGAGCTATGGAATTTCCCAAAGACTTAAAGCGCGTCGAATGCCCTGAGCCTGTCGAAGGGCTTGTATGGGTTTACATGCTATTGATGCGCAACGAGATGCTATATGTTGGACAAACCAAAAATGTTGCCAATCGCATACGTCGACACGCGGATGGGAGTGGCTCTCGACAAGCTAAACAACTTAAAGAGTTCGCCTTGGTTTACACCGAGGGTCCGATGGAACCGACTGACGCCATCAAACGTGAACGACAGCTCAAGAAGTGGTCGCGAACAAAAAAGATCGCGCTCATTCAAGGCGATTTCGAAAAGTTAAAAACGCTGAGTAAATCGCGAGAGACTTGACACAAAATCATTCCAAGCAGGTTCGCATTTTGATTCAAAGTGCCCCGCCATTCGACGCATTCCGCTACGCTCCATTTGCTCATGGCAGGCCACGACTATACGATACCAATGGAATTACCTGAAGGTTTCAAATGCGTCGAATGCCCTGAGCCTGTCGAAGGGCTTGTATGGGTTTACATGCTATTGATGCGCAACGAGATGCTATATGTTGGACAAACCAAAAATGTTGCCAATCGCATACGTCGACACGCGGATGGGAG
>Ga0209119_1001447_pt1 | contig 23271 bp, 21 predicted proteins | sample COG_03_FD_184747 | JGI IMG/M metagenome (GOLD analysis project Ga0209119, IMG submission 184747) | Pelagic Microbial community sample from North Sea - COGITO 998_met_03 (SPAdes) (version 2) | ecosystem: Environmental > Aquatic > Marine > Neritic zone/Coastal water | place: Helgoland, sampling... | reverse complement strand
CAATATCAAAATTTAAATTTAAATTTAAGAGTATCTAATACAATAAAAAAAGAAAAGTTTAAACTTAAAATCTATTAAATTAATCTGTAAAGTTTTATAAACATATTTATCACAATCCAGCGTTTAACTTCGTTTTTTAATTTAAATCTAGCCTTGCCAAACAGCCCCCGGTAACAAATCATATTACAGGTGTTCACGGTTCAATGATATACCTGCCCAAGTTATTAATGCTCCTGCCTCTGTAGGCTGCAACAAAACTTCAATTTTATCCACATCATAAGACTTACTACTAGACTAACAGAAAGGCTTTATAAATAAAGAAACGAAGCCTTCATATTCTTATCTAACATAACTAATTATCCAGATCGAGCTAGTATAATTATCTCAATAGGCATCCATCACACTTTTATAGTTAAAGAGTCCGGTAAACTGGGAATACCGTCAAATGCCTTATCCACTATATTACTCGATGGGAAAACCACCACTAAGGCGGTCACGAAAATAATTTTAATGTACAACCAAAGTGTGTTGTTTTCGACAAACCAAAGCTCTAAATCGCTTTTATGTGGCGTAATATTTTCAATATAAAATCTAGTGGGGTCCTCAAGACCATCAAGAAGCCTCTCCTCATCTCGAAAAATAATCGATCCAATACCAGTCAACCCCGGCCTGACAGTGCTTAAAACCTTTTGAGCTTCTTTAGGGTATCTGGCAAGTGTATTTGGCACCATTGGTCTTGGTCCAACTATACTCATGTCTCCGATAAAAATATTCCATAACTGTGGTAGCTCATTAATTTTAGTTTTGCGCAAAAATTTACCGAACGGCAACACACGAGAATCATTTTTAATAGTAATTTCACCACTTCCTATATTAGGACTATCTTTCAGCATTGTTGCAAATTTAATTAGTCCAAAAGGATTTGCATTTTTCCCAACTCTTGTTTGCTTGTAAAACACCTCTCCTTCACCAGTAATTCTTAGCACACAGGCGATTGATGCCAGTATAGGACTAAGAACCACAATTCCAATTCCTGAGAAAAAAATATCTAATAACCTTATCATCGTAAGAACCTTTTTAATATCTATTAATTAAAGTTTTCTTGTTCTTTGAACCCGTCTTGTCTGGCTGTTTCATTTTTTGAAAAATAATCTTTATACCACTTAATAGTAGATGCTAAACCGACCTTCCATTCTATTTGTGGATTGTAGCCAAGTACTCTTTTTGCTTTTGATATATCAGGGCATCTACGACTTACCGAACCAGGATATGTTGGAGCCTCCACATATTCTCCCAAGTAGCCCATCATTTCACCCACCGCTTTGATCAATTCCTCTATCGATATCTCTTGAGAGCTACCAATATGAAATATTTCACCAGCAGCCTTATCAGATTCCATAGCTAGAACAGTTCCGTTAATTGTGTCGTCTATAAAAGAAAAAGCTCTAGTTTGGTCATGCCCATACATTCTAAATGGACTTTCATTATTGAGGAACCGTTCCACAAGATGCGGAATAACATGCTTGAAACCCATATCTGGTCCGAAGGCATTATGATATCGAACAATCGTTGCCTCAAAATTATATTTTTTAGCGTAATTAAGAAACGCAGACTCACCTAATATTTTAGTAATGGCATAAGTAAACCGAGGATCTGAAACATCTTGAATGCAGAGAGGAACAAATTCATCAGTCGGTATAGGGTAATCTAAAATTTCAGTTGTGCCTGAATATGTCTCACTAGTCGAGGTAAACAACACTCTTTTAACGGTAGTAGTCTTTAGCCACTCCAAACAATTGAAGATTAGTGATGTATTCACCCTAATCACCTCATCTGGATGCTCAAGTGTATTATTGACACCGACTACAGAAGCAAGCAAGTAAACAAAATCAAAATTTTTATCTAATGCATCGAAAGCTGATGATAATGAGAAATCGTCTTTAACTAAATTGATATTGGAAAGTTGCTGAATAGAAAAATATTCCAATTTCTCTCGCCCAAAAGAATAATCGGCTAAGGTAACTTCACACTCACGATTCTGAATTAAGAATTTAGCTAAGTTCATACCTATAAAGCCGGCACCACCAATTATTAATATTTTGCTTTTCATTAAAATGATCTCTTTCTGGGTTATTTACAATTGTATTAGAATTGACCAGTAGCCAGTCAATTAGTAAAGTATTAAAATTTTTCAAGCTAGAAATCACCACGCCCTAAAATAGATACGTTATGTTTGCTTCGTAAAATCATTAGCTGTTCTTTGTCGAACAGGCCGATAGTGTCATAAATTAATACAGGATTTAATGCCATCAATTTATTAATAGTTGATCTTAGTCTATATTGACTATGACCCGCGGATATAATTATTAGATCCGCAGTTAAATCAAGTACAGCAGTTAGATCAGACTCAACAACACATCGTTGTTCTTCCCAATACGAAACAAACGGATCATGCAAAACTATTTCTGCTCCACTCTCTCGAACCATTTCGACTAACGGCTCTACTGGAGTAAAACGAGTATCACCAACATCTCCCCGATACGAAACACCTAGGAAAGTGACCTTTTTATCACTGACATCACCGAACACATGAATGAGCCGGTTATAAGCAAATTTAGGCATTTGATCATTTACAGATACTCCGTAAATGCTCATTTCTAAATCTGACATAGACCCAAAGTGACTTTTGCGTGCCCAACTTGCAAGCAAAGGGTCCTTCGTTAAACAATAGCCACCAACACCAATACCTGGATACATCAAATTGGCATGAGTTGACCTAGCTCGAATAGCGTTAACTATTGCATATAAATCAACGCCAGCCTCCTCGGCAAACCTTGACCACTCCACTGCAAAAGCTATATTCACAGCACGGTATGAGTTTTCTAGAACCTTAGCCATCTCTGTAGCGTTAGTGTGCTCAAGCCTAGTAAGTTCACATTTCGATATATCTATAATAGTTTTTAAAAACTCTTCAACCGCATCTGCACTAATTTCACTGATGCCTGCATACACGCGAGGAAACTCTCGGATGGAGTCGATATATTGAGGCCCCGGCATCACCCTCTCATACGAATGTCCAAGTCGATATTTTTTTAATGTAAGATTTCGTTTGACTAGCTCATTTTCAAGTAGAGGCTTCACAACTTGTGCACATGTCCCTGGTGGAACTGTAGTCTCAACCAAAACCAAGACATCATCTCGGCAGTTTGCACCAATGGATTGTATCGCTACTTTAAAACCATTTAAATTTACATCAAATCCCTTTAAGTCACCTTTCTCATTAGTCTCTTTTTGAACGTCTAAATTAACATCTACTATTATCACATCAGCATATTGATAAGCTAGTGGATCATAAGTCGCTAACAAGTTTCCTTTGGCTTTAGCATTATCAAAAAAGTCACTTATTTTTGGGTCATCTGCATTTAGTGGAAAAACACCATCATTAATAGATTTGATTTTCCAATAAGTATTTTCATTAGCTAAGTCTACGCCAATAACCGCATAATCTTCATTCAAGGCATTTGCGCATACAAGCGACATAACTGCACCTACAAATCCAAGACCTTGGACAATAATAATTTTCTTACCCATATTTCTAGAAATGAATCTGTTAATATTTTTTGAGTCATCCAAATCGGCGGGGATAGTGTACGTCTTTGATGTAATTGGATTCTTGGATATCGTCATTTTTTAGCCCTACTTTTCACTATTATTATGGGTTAATTTACTGCACATGAACTGTTTCAAATAATCTATTCATAGATGTCAAACTTGGGAGACTAGTTACCTGTCTTAACTTTTAAATACTTAAACTTTTTAAAATAAATCAATACATTAAATATACATCGTAGAGTCCCACTCAATCGACTAAAGCAGCCTCAACTTGAGTTGCAGCTATCTCTGGCCTAAAAAGATCATGACTGAGACGTTTACAATTAACACCGACAGAGCCCTTATGATTGACTTCGATTACATCCGCAAGTTCGTTAGCCATCTTAGTTAAAGATGTCACTTTACCATCAGTTATTACTCGGCCCGTATTGTTTTTTTCTATCAATTCAACAATATCATTTCCAGGATTTACGCTTGCTAAAACAGGAAGTCCAGAGGCCAAATAAGACAAAAACTTACCAGGAATATTGTGAGTAGTATGGCGCACGTCAAGCGATAACATTCCTACATGACACTGATCAAATAATGATGGTATTTCATCAGCGTGAATTTGGTCAAAAAAGAGTATATTATCTGCAGAATTAAAAGCCGGGTCTTGGCTATATCTTTCCATTTGTGAACCTCTGCCAACAAATACAAAACCAATATCTTTACGACCTATAAGACTAAGTACTAACTGAAACAAAATTTCCATTCCTTGAGCCAAACCCATATTTCCAGCATAGATAAATATTTTTCGACCGCTTAATTTACTAGATTTAATGCATATGGACGATGGTTTATTACCACTATGAGAAAGCCAATTATGAAGGACTTCTAACTTATTATTTGGCTTTTTATCCCATTCTAAAAAATACTGAAGGCTCCCTTTGGTTTGCACGCCAATAATATCTGCTACCGAATATTGATATTTTTCAAATAATTGTAATATTTTGTATGCGACACCTTCATTGATCAAGCCAGTGTCGACTGCCCACTTCGGGAAAATATCCCGAACTATCAAATATCCACGACAGTTACTTCTTTTCTTAAGAAATTGAGCAACTGGGCCCAGAAAGATAGTTGGCGAGTACCAAATTACCCCATCCCATTTTATGTTTACGATAGGTGATTTCTTTATTTCTCTAACCATTTTCAAAGGTGTAAAAATCTCACTAAGCGTTCGCCTGACGAACCCGACATCCTTTGAGCGAAAAGCTGAAGTACGGAAAATTGTATATTCATGTGTCTGTTCAATAGAGTAAGCTTTTTTCAAACCATAAGTAGCAGTGATAACTGTAACATCATGACCATTTCCAGATAGTTCTCTCGCCAAATCTCTAATTTGAACGGCCCCCGAGCTCATTAGTGGAGGAAACTCATTCGATATAATAGCAATTTTCATAGATTTATATGGCCCTCTCAGTAATAGTTTTATTCATCAGTTAATGTATATTATAGTTAACTCAAATAAGTGACTTTTATTTTACGATTATTAAAATGGTCTTATCCATAATTCAAATTAGCTAGCTGTGTATTAATTGGTACTAATTCAATTGACAATAAACCTTAAGTATCCCGGGATAAAACCATTAATTAAATAGTTTTTTTTTAAATTCCTTAAGCGTAAATTAGTAAACTGCCAACTAGTCATAATTTCAAATCTATAGAAAATTGCAGTGAGCCTATGGCTCTCCTAAACTATCTACGATTCAAAATTCAATTCAAAATATAATGCGGGTAAGAGTTAGGATTCTCCCTAATGACGGAAATCATATCTGAGATCATAACTTCATAAGAAGGTATCTTGATATCGATTAACTTTCTTGTATCTACAAAGCTTTTATCAGAAACTACTCCCTCTACAGGAATAATAGTAATATCTTTACAAGTATATTTTTGAAATAACATTAAAATATCATATTTTGATAGTGACTTATTATTGGTCACATGATGTATACCAGTAATATCATTCCTGATACCACTATCGATAGCCTTTGCTAGTTCTATCGTAGAAACTCCTGACCATTGCGATGCAGTATAGCCATTAACCGATCCACTCTGACTCATAAACCAATGAAATAGCTCTTCACCATTGTTTTTTAACTCAGGACCCACTACGGAAGTTCTGAGAGTTAAATGACGGTCACTTATAATCTCCCCAAGCGCCTTAGTTTGTGAGTAAACTCCACGGCCATCTTTAGTATCATATTCAAAATAGGGCGTTTTTTTATCACCTGAAAAAACACAATCTGTAGATATATGAATTAGTTTGGCATTAATACTATCTGCCAATTTCCTCAATAGATGTGGCATATATGCATTAAGAAATATTGCATTTTCTGGCATGCTATTGGCACCATCTATTAACACACCGATGCAATTAACTATGTAGTCTGGCCTTACATCCCATATCGCGGCTTTAAGTTCAGACTCATTTCTCGCATCAACCAAGACACTCTCATTATTTAGCATTTTCCGAAATGAAAAGTTATACATCCTATATTGACCGGTCGCATCGAGATAATTATAAGACTGATGGCCGATTAAACCAGTCGCCCCTAACACAAGTACTTTTTTCATCAAATTCACTAATCTTTGTTCCATACGGTTCTATTGACGTAGTCAATATATGAAACGATAATTCGAAGGATTTTCTTTGAAACATTATCAGCTTCGTAATCCCGAACCGGTTTGATTGCTCTCAAAGTTTGGGAATTGTGTCTGGTGGCAATCTCTACGGACTCTATAACCCTATGTTTACTTAATCCTGACATAATCACAGTGGTTTCATCCATTCCTTCAGGCCTTTCATGCGCCTGCCGTATTGTCACGGCTGGTAAGTTAAGAATTGAACCTTCTTCAGCAATCGTCCCACTATCTGAAATAACACAGAATGCATTAATCTGAAGATTATTATAATCATGAAATCCATAAGGTTTAGAAAACCTTATTAAAGGATTTTTATTCTGATATTCGAGCTCATCTAATTTCTTTTTAGTTCTTGGATGTGTGGAAACCACAATTGGCATTTCATATTTATTTGTTAATGCATCAATTGTCTCTAACAAATCAGCGAAGTTAGTGGGTGAATCAACATTCTCCTCTCGATGAATACTCATTAAAATGTATTTATCTTTTAAAAGACCCTCTCTAGCCAGGACGTCACTAGAAAGAATCTTGCTCATATTCGCATTCAATACCTCCATCATTGGCGAACCTGTTTTTATTACCGTCTCAGGCCTTAATCCCTCAGCTATCAGATAATCTCTTGCCTGCTCCGAAAGTGGCAAATTGATATCGCTTAAATGATCAACAATCTTTCTATTAATCTCCTCTGGCACTCTTTGATCAAAACATCGATTACCCGCTTCCATATGAAAAATTGGTATCTTCCTTTTTTTAGCGGGGATAACACTCAAACAACTGTTGGTATCCCCGTAAAGTAATAAAGCATCAGGTTTTTGTTCAACAAAAACTCTATCCGCTTTAGCTATGATATCGCCTATAGTTTCTGATGGACTTCCTTTCACTGCCTCTAAAAATATATCAGGTTTTCTTACATTCAAATCTTCAAAAAACACTTCGTTTAATTCGTAATCATAATTCTGGCCCGTGTGCACCACTATGTGATCAACGTATCGATCTAACTCTTTCATTACTTCACTGAGCTTAATAATTTCCGGCCTAGTCCCTACTATTGTCATTACTTTTATTTTATTCACTTGTTTTAAATTCCTTTAAATCGTCTTGAATTTCATTTAGCCCCTGAAGAAGTTGGTTCAACTCATCTTCATCTAATCTGTGAGTATTATGTGAGTGATATTCCCCTGCTTGAGTGATTATCTTCTCGCCTTCCTCAAAAAACTTACTGTAATTAAGATCACGGTTATCTGCTGGAATTCTATAATAATCACCCATGTCAATAGCCTTGACCATTTCTTCTTTTGTTAAAAGTGTTTCATAAAGCTTTTCACCATGCCTTGTACCTATAGTCCTAATTTCATAATTTGGTTTACCTAAAGCTCTAGATATTGTCTTGGCTAGTATTTTTATCGTTGCAGCAGGTGCTTTTTGAACAAAAATATCACCACTTTTTCCATTTTCAAATGCAAATAAAACCAAATCGACCGCCTGATCAAGACTCATCATGAATCTTGTCATTTCTGGATCTGTTATAGTAATTGGAAGACCCTTTCGAATTTGGTCGATGAATAGCGGAATTACAGAACCACGACTTGCCATAACATTACCATATCTTGTACAGGCAATCATGGTTTCCATCTCGTTGCGACCTTTTGCAACTATCACTTTTTCCATCATAGCTTTGCTAACACCCATCGCATTAATTGGATAGACAGCTTTATCTGTACTTAAAGCAATAACTTTTTGAACCCCAGCCCTGATAGCAGAATTCAAAACATTTTCGGTGCCAATAACATTTGTTTTTACCGCTTGCATTGGGTAAAACTCACAAGAGGGAACTTGCTTCAGAGCAGCGGCGTGGAAGACGAAATCAACCCCGCTCATTGCATCATCAATTGATTTAGTGTCTCTCACGTCTCCAATATAAAACTTTAATTTACGATTGTTAAACAACTTTCGCATGTTGTCTTGCTTTAATTCATCTCTTGAAAAAACACGTATTTCCTTAATTTCAGTAGATAAAAACCTTTTCAAAATAGCGTTGCCAAAAGATCCAGTACCTCCTGTTATTAAAAGCGTCTTATTTTTAAACATGTAATACCTCCCTAAATACCTCTACTATATTATTGAATTTAGTCTCTTCATTTTCTCTTATATATTTCTGCTGGTCCATAATTGTATCCGTAATAATATCCGCATCCTTAATAATACTTTTAACAGTTTTACATAAGGAATTAGAATCAAATAGCTCATAGCTATAGCTTTTTTTGCCATAGACCACTTGAGCATAATCTTCGTTGGGAGTTATTGTCACTACACCATTTTTTATGCCTTCTAAAACATGTAAACCAAGAGTTTCAATCACAGATGTAGAAACTAAAATCGTGTTATCAGAAAATAAAGCTCTCATCTTTTCGGGATCGTCTATATATCCATGAAAGTTAGTCTTTGGGGTCAATAATTCATTCCAAATACCAGATTCTGTAAGTTGGCCTTTTTCTAATGTTATGTTGATTTCAAAGTCGACGTTCAACTTGTTTATTGCGATCATTCCACTCACAAAGTCGAGAAAATTTTTATGAATATACTCAAAGTGCGGACCAACTACATATAAAAACTTAAGCTTTTTGGAAAAATCATATTTTTTTGGCTGGCTGAATGCTGCATTTGCCACATCAACGTCACTCTTTATAAAAATAAGCTTATTCTCAATGTTGATATAATCTAACAGGCATGTTTTCACATGTCTTGACTGGATTTCAATGTATTTTGATCTGCCTAGCATAAACTTGAATATAACACGTTTTAAATAGACCTGCTTAATCCATAGAATAAAGCGGGTTTTTTTTCTGTAACAACTATCAAGGCTTTTAGAATAAAATAATAGGTTATGTACTTTCAACAACTGGGGGCAACGTAGAAAAAATTGAGCCGAGCCAGAAATATTATAAACTAAATCGATATCGTAAATATTTATCAGGGATCTAAACTTAAAGTTTTCATAACAAAGTCTTTGTGTATAACCCTTAAACGTAAAAGTCCTGAATGAAAGAAAATCATATTTTTGATATCTCTTAACAACAGTGTCTATAAGGTCACTACTGGAGAGTAAAATAGTGAATTTATTGAGCTCCCTTGCCTCTAGACACTCGCCGATGACTTTCTCAAGCACGGTCACTCCACCAGAATCTGAAATACCAATTCCATTTATTAAAACATTCAATCTAAAACTCCGAGAGCCATTTATTTTACAAAAACCTTTTTCCTAGACGAGAAAACTTCAATTTAACAACACAGTTAATAAATAGTTAAAATTCTATTTATTTATATTATCCTTGACGAACTACCAAGGCATATGTTTCTCTTGTTAATTCGCCGACAATACTATTCTGAAAATGCTGCCACCAACTCTTAACTAAGATCTTAATAGTTAAGTTCTACTTTTTACCCAAATTCCCATGTAAGTATTCATTTTGTATTGTTATGTAGACTTGCAGCCATCATTCTAAACAGAGCATTTAACACAGCTAATATAACGACAACGACTGCTGCGTACCATGCATATAAAATAGGGCCAACAAGAACAAAAACCAATACTAATAGATATATTGGCGAATGCGCAATTGCAGCATGCCTTATAGTTTTAATGGATTTTAACATTATAAAAATTATAGCAAGCATGAATGCGTAGAGAAAACTATACACAAAAGCATGTATAGGTTCGGTGGTTAGCGTAATAAGGCTCGAAAGTTGAGGATTTCCTAAGTAAAATTTATCCGATGTTAAATAAAGTCCGTAAAAATCCCATGGCGAATCGTAACAAGAGCTCACACCAAAAAGCAAGCCTTTCAATGAGGTGCAGCTGCTATTTTGAGCGACTTCATAAGCTAGAATCACATCTCTCCCAATACCCAACCTCATAAACAACGCTAGAAAACCCTGCTCAAAGAACCCATAACCCCCTTCCAATAGGGCCGTTATACGGGTCCAATATTCAGACAACACAAAATCATCCTCATAAAAAGGTACTCTAAAAAACGTAATAAACATGTATATCAGCACAACGGAACCAACCAACATAAAGCCTTTAGCTCCAAGCCGGCCATCATTGCTGAACAAATGCCTAACTAATAGGAGAACTAATGGCAAAGCTGCAATAAATCTTGAGGCAGAGGTGCCTCCGGCAACCAAAGCGTACAATATAACTAATAAAGTTGATGGTTCCTTCTTTTGTAAAATATAACCGGCTGCAACTAAAAACAAAACATATGCACGTAAATAATAAATTATCCCTGATAATTTAAAGGGCGCAACTGTTTCCACACCGTTCATACCCAATTGAAAATAAAAAGCTAATAAATAAAAGCTCATAATTAAAATCAATGCGCGCGGTCGGATAACAATTGGGAGCTTAACTCCAGAAAAACTTGAACTGACACTGCCAGGTCGGAAACTATAGCAAACTAAAATCGATGGTAAAGTCATAGCATAAAAATAAAAACTTCGGAAAAATCCATCATTAAGTTCAAAATTATACTCACCAATAGCCATCCAACCAGCCACTTTCCAAAAGTCTTCATAAAAACCGACAAGCAAGGGCGAAGACATAACGGATATAAACCAAAGTAAACTAATTCTTAGCATAGTTTCCTCTGCCATTTCTTATGAATAATAGCCAAGTCTTAACTTTCGAATTAGAGGGTCTAGCTTTCGCGTAATGTATCAGCAAGACCGAGCTCCACGATATTGATAATAGAATCTGTATAATTTTTGTGATACTCATCAATAAACCGCTTGCCAGCTTCTTTCATATTTGCCTTTTCTGAATGACTTAACTGCAGGGTGAAAGTTATTGCATCATTTAATGAATCAAAATTATCCACATTGACGTAACACTCTTTAGGAATAAAATTATTAATATCAGGAGCACCCCAATAGAGGGGAACACATCCTGCATAAAAACAATCAAAGATTTTTTCTGTTATATATCCTTCAAGTCTAAAATTTTCGAAACACACGCAAAACATATAATTAGACATCACTGATAACTTTACATCACACTCTCCCCTATACGTCTTATTAATCGCAGAGAAACTCTTCCAAAAGCCTAACCATAGAGAATTTCTGGACAATAGCCTTTTCCAACCTCTTCCATATAGATCTATCAAATTATTTTTTGCTAGCATCCGAAGTGCTCTAAGTCGCTCACTGTAAAGCTCATCTCTATAACCTTTAAGAGGACGATGATTACCATTTATCATTACAAATTTAGCACTCCGGCATGTATTTGACCAAAGAGATTCTTGAACTTCGCTATATGGAGCAGGAAAATAAAGGTGTTTGTATTTATCAGAGTTATCGACCAAACTTTTATTATATGCAAAAACAAATCTAAACTTGTCTATTATTGCATGCATTTTATGGTAAATAATTGGCTGAATTAGTGGTGTTTCAAAAGCAACAAAAGAGCCAAAAGTTACATCTATAGAAAAATTTTCTTTAGTAAGATTTTGAAAATTATTAACGTCACCAAAAGAAAAATAATAGTTACTCTCAGAAAGATATTCTTTTTTTCGTAAAAAGTCAGCCGTATGAACTCGTATTCCCTTATCATTAAAATAGTTTCGCATCCGTATAAAAGGAATAGCCATGGCGGGATCTTGGTATGCGTCAGAAGCAAAAAGTCTATCACCACCCTGAGACGGATATGGCGGTTCTATGTAAATTGTTGTGTTCATGGAGATTTTGCCTCTCTACCTTTGACGCTCAAACTATTGTTGAAGGAATATAAATCTCATTTTACTTTCTTTTTGAGTTGCTTTTTTTTAATGAAACAAATTTTTGAATAGAAAAATTAAATGTCAAAAAAACTAATAAGAAAGAAACGGTCGATATCAATAAAAATATTTCAGAAGACTGACTGCTTAATATTGTTTTTGCTAGATGATTCAATAGATATACACTTAAAAAACAAACAAGAATTGCCTTAATAATACGCAGATAATCAATGTTTATAAATCCGTTCCTACGAGCAATCACGAATATAATCGCTCCCAATCCAGCACAGCAACCTAATACAATCGACAAAATCCACGCGTCTATACTACTATCCCAGGGCACAAAAGATAAAAATATACCCGCTAGAGGTACAGAAATAAAATAAAAATAATACAACCCAGAAGTTGTTTTTGAAATCTGGAAATAAAACAAAATAGCACCTGAAATCACTCTTAACCACTCTAAACAGAGCGCTAATTTTAAATAAGGCCTTATATCACTTAAACCATTTCCGTACACCACTAAGATTAATTCCTCTCCAACAAGCAATAACAGTCCTGACATAGTTACTAAATAGATCACTAAATTTTCAATTGATTTATTCCACGGAGCGAGGCCAAAGCTTATTGAACCCGAGGTTAACCCGCTATATATTTTGGGTTGATAAATAGCCGTGATGACCTGCTCAATAATTCCAAATAAACCCGCAACTACAGTATATCCAACCACAAATCTTCCGTATTCAAGTACACCAATATCTTCTATTAGAAAAAATCTGTATCCGTTATAAAGTAAAAAACCCAACATATTTGCTGCTGCTAGAGGGACACAGAAATTCAATGCCGATTTATAATCAAATTTACATACAACTTTCCGAACAAGATCGATAGATAATTTTTCAAAAAACCCATGCCGGTTTAAGAACATCAAAACCACAGAAAGCATTATTAGTTGTGAAATTGCTACTCCAATCAACCATACTACCCAAGTTTGTGAAACATACAAAAGTAACAAATACGGGATCAATAAGCTTAATATTGCATAACTTACCGAGGTTATACCAAACGCTGATAATCGATCCAAAATATTAAAACCAGCTAGTAATGTGAAAAATAGACCTGAAAATACGACATTACTAAAAATAAGAAGCCCTACATAAACTCCTTCAACTTTATAATAATTTTCTAATACGACTCCAAAAACACTAGAGCATGCAATGATAGTGATGGAAAGCGAAGCTAAATAAATGGCAAAGAGGATTAGAACCAATAGTAAAGTCTTTGCCGCAATGAAATCTAAAAACATACGATGTATGTATGAGCCAATCGGACTTATTAAACTAAATGTGATTAAATTGAACGTAATCAATATGAGGTTATATTGAGCTAAACTCTCCAGACCCAACAACCGCGTTATCAACACGCTTGAAGCTAAACTCGCAGCTAAAATCGAACCCCTTATACCTAAATGGGTCATTACAGCAAAAAACTTCATTTGATTTTCATCGCGGCTAAGCTCTCAAAAATTTGATCATAAAATAGCAACTATCCTGATTTTCTTACATATTTGAGAAGTGGGGAGCTTAGTGCCCTAAGAGCTGTACTTGGGAGACAAGAAATTAACCTACATAACAGAATCAAAGAAATTAGCTTTATCTTTTTAATTAAAGACACCTTAGCGCTTATGATTGCTACCAATTCTTTCAAAGTAGGCAAATTTGTAGTGTTTGAGCTAGTTAGATATTTTAGGGCGCGATAGTAAAATTCGTGCCACTTCAAGCACAACTCTAACTCAGCCTTCTTAGCATCTGAAATCAATACTGACTTAATATGAGAACTGCAACATTTAACAAAGACAGAATCATCTTCAGCTAGGTCTTTATACGAAATCTGGGTCTCACTAACTCTATGGAAAAAAAGCCCTTTTGTATTTATGAGACCTATTGGCTGTACACTTACATATCGCAACCAAGCGTCCAAATCTGCTGAACCTCCAAAGCGATCTCCATCAAAAAAAGAAATTAATCGTCGCATATCTGAACTATAACCAAACGCTGTAGGACAGAATATAAAGTTTCCCTTCTTTACAATTGCGTTCAACAGACTTTGATGATCCCTGAAAACTTCCAAATCAAGACAGCCTGACACAGGACGCGAACAATCAATTTTATCCTTAGTACGAAACTGAGTACCTGAGGAAAATAATAATCTTGGTTCATATCGTTTAAGAGCGTCAATATTTTTTTCTATAAATTCCGAGTGATAAACATCATCCGCATGCGCAATAAGAAGATAGTCCTCATCACATACCCCTAAGCACCTATTGAAATTCCAATTCCACCCTCTATTTTTTTCGGCAGTAACTATTACAATTCGGCTATCTTTAAGAGACTGTATTTTTTCAATAGAGCTATCAGTTGAGGCATTATCATAAACATAGATCATAAAATCTTGATATGTCTGATTTAAAATCGATGATAGAGTGTCAAGGATAGTTGTTGATGCATTAAATAGAGGGATCTTAATTGCGACACTCATAGATCAGACTCTTCACTATTCTTAAAAGCTGAACGACTTTCAACAAGGCACCAAATTCGATTAATTTCTCGATACAACTTCTTTTGCCTAACAGGCCTATTAACGTCGCTTATAAAATTCACCAATGCTGTGAATCTACGATCGGACATTTCGGCTTTAGTATTATTAAGTTCAAATGGATCAGTCACTATTAGCGGCTTAATCCTACCCTTTCCAATTAAGGAAAACGAAGAATTTTTAGAGCGACTATCCACGATAACTCGACAATCTAAAGCTTTGGAGTGAGTAAATAAAGCTTCCCACCGACTTGGCTCCTCTTCACGCTCACCCGTGAGAATTGAGCTCACTACTCCCGAATAACCTGACTCAACTAATAAAGCTATGACGTGAATCCCATAAAATCGAAGGACCCCACCACCTTCTGTATCGTATCGCTTCCAGTTACTGAGATTCTTAACAAAATGGTGTGCCATAAATTCCCAATTCAGTAATAAGTGCTTAGTATCGTAATTATCGGCTAAACTCGCTTTGAGCTTGTCGATGTATAGAAAGCTATAACCAATAGAGTATCCAGCGTCTGAAGCATCAAGAAAATCTAGTAATTTAACAGCCTTCTGTGGGGACTCCGCCAATGGTTTTTCTAAAAAAAAATGTCCTGTAAAACCTACCGATAGACACCGTCGTATTACCTCAAACTGTCTAACTGGATTAACTGCTACAATCACTTTATCAGAACATTGAATTGCTTCAACTTCATCTTTAACCCAAAATATTTTTCCCTCTAGGGAACTTAAATCCTTCCTAGCTCTAAGCGCTTTTAGATATTTTTTTGGCAAGCATACCTGCTCATGCAACCCATCAATAAGCGCGGGGAGATAGCCGTACAACCCAAATCCAGAACCAAATATAGTTACCACTAATTATCCTCAATCAATTCCGGGTTGTAGATATCAATAATTTCACCGCAAAAACCTTTTTTCCTCAAAAAATTATTTATCTCAGCTGAGATATGCCAAGCCAAATTAATAATCACGGGAGGGCTATCCGGCAATGCAAATAGCTCATCATCAGATTTAATTGGAATTCGCGTTCCTGGGAGATAATGGCCTATCTTCATCGAGCCTGGCCGCTCGTAAACACACTCGATTGAACTCTCATCAAGACCCAGTAGCTTAATCAAAATAGCAGCTCTACCAGGAAACGCCTTTGCTTTCAAAGGACCATGAATCTCTACAAGGCTGTTAATTTCTCGACTCTTTGATTCTTTCCATAACTCAACATTGTTTTGCATTTTTTTAATTTCATTAAAGAATGAAGTCTCTTCTTTAAGTATTGCTGTCACATTATTATTTTTGGTCGTAGAGGATGGAGAACTACTACCCATGAAAACTCGAATATTCCCTCCATATCTTGCCGGGAATTCCGTTGAAATAACACTCAAACCTAACTTATCAGCTATTTTCCCAAAGGAACCTAAACTATAGGTCCTAGGATGTTCATGGTAGAAAGTATCAAATTGACCCTTTTTAAGTACTGCTCCAAGATAATGATTTTCGACAACCAGTATAGTAGTTGGCGAAATCAACCCACGCAGGGACTCTATTAAGCCATTCAAGTCTTCAATATGGGCGAACACATTAGTGAAAGAAATTATATCTGGTTTACCATGATCTTTCAAAACTTTTGCTGCTGACGCCTTATCAAAAAAGTCATTATATAGCGAATGTCCTCCCAAAGAAGCATCTTTAATTGCACCCGTTGGCTCAATACCTATCGTTATAGCCCCTTTCTTCTTAAAAAAGCCCAAAAGACTACCGTCATTACAGCCTACATCAAGAACTTTCTTCTCATGCAAACTGTCCAATTGTGCTTCACAAGCATCTACTAACTCAGACATACCGTCTAAAACATCTGAGGTGAAGCGAGCTCGATAATGATATGTTGGGGGAAATAGAAGCTTTTTTTCTACTTGATAACTCTGATGAGCAGTATTACATTCCAAGCAATACGAAATGTCGATGGGATATTCCGAACAAACTTCTAAACCTCCCACAGGTACCAAGTCATCGCATAATGGATGCACACCCAAATTTAGTACTCGCTTTAATTGCGACGCATCACAAACCTCACACATAGTAATTTCTTTATAATTATTCATAAATCCATCCAATTATCATTAAAATTTTTATAATTCAAAAATACTGACTTTATGCACACCAGCTCATTACGATTAGTAATTATGCACTCAGCTATTAACATTCTATTTTCACCAACATAGCTTTCCTTAACTATGCAACCTACTGATGCTAGATCAAACGGTTATTTATAATTCATAGATAAAATAAGGCTTCTAGCTTATTTTTGTGGCCAAACTTTTACATCTTCTTCAAAAGCTCGTATTTCGTTGATACAAACAGCTCGCATATCTCGTCCTGATTTCCAGGCTTTGTGCCAATGAATAATTTTTTCTAAAGTTGCATCCATATTCCAAGTAGGAGTCCAATCCAGAAGGCTTACTGCCTTAGAGATATCAAGCTTCAACAACAATGCTTCATGTGGATTATCATCTTCGTCTATATCCCACTTTGCTCCACCCCACAGGGCCGCCATTCTGTCCACAATCCAGTCTACCTGTTGAACATCTTGATCATGAGGCCCAAAATTCCAGCCACCACTATATTTTAACGGCTCTTCAAATAATCTTTCAGCAAGGATAAGGTACCCTGACAGGGGCTCAAGAACATGCTGCCAGGGCCTTAGCGCACTTGGATTACGTATCCTAACAGGCTCATCTAGATCAAAAGATTTTAAGATATCTGGAATTAACCGATCTTGCGCCCAATCACCACCACCAATAACATTTCCGGCTCGCGCTGAAGCCACTCCGACTTTAGATTGATATAAAAATGAGTCTCTATAGGCAGAAGTTACTAGCTCAGCACATCCCTTACTGCTGCTATATGGGTCTCGACCACCCATAGGATCTGTTTCTTTATAACCCCACAACCACTCTTTATTTTCGTAACATTTGTCTGTCGTGACATTAATAACAGCCCTAATTGTTGGGCAATGCCGCGAAGCTTCCAATAGATTTGCAGTTCCCATAACGTTAACTTCATAAGTCTCTAAAGGTCGCTCATATGACTCACGAACAAGCGGTTGGGCGGCCATGTGAATCACGATATCAGGAGAATGCTCTTGCATACTGGATAATAATGCAGAGTAGTTCCTAACATCATTTATTTCGGTAGATACTAGTTCATCAACTCCGGCAATTTCAAACAGATTGCTACTCGAACCGGGGGCCAGTGAGTATCCTTTCACATTAGCACCTCTAGACGACAACCAAATTGAAAGCCAACTTCCTTTAAATCCTGTATGCCCTGTCAGAAAAACACGCTTATCTAACCAGAAACTATTCATAATCACACTACCAAGTTTTCCAAGGTGCATCACCTTTAGACCAAAGTTGTTCTAAGTACTGTTTGTCCCTTAAAGTGTCCATCGGCTGCCAAAATCCATCATGCCTATAAGCCTTAAGCTCACCGCATAAGGCTAGCGACTCTAAAGGTGCCTTCTCCCAAACACATTTAGGACCGTCCAAGAGCGCCAACACATCTGGACTAAGAACAAAAAACCCACCGTTAACAAAACTTCCATCACCCCTTGGTTTCTCCGAAAACCCCTCAACGTTATCGCCGCTAATTTCGAGTGCACCGAACCTTCCCGGCGGATATACCGCCGCAACAGTGGCTTTTTTACCATGTTTGACGTGAAAATCGATTGTGTTTGTAATATCAATATCACTTACTCCGTCCCCATAAGTAAGACAAAATATCTTTTCATCAACTAAATAATCAGCAACAGCCAAAAGCCGTCCACCGGTCATAACGTCATCACCCGTATCAACTAGAGTAATCTTCCAATCCTCCCCCCTAGAATTATGGACTTTCATAGTATTGGACTTAATGTCAAAAGTTAAATCCGAATGATGCAGAAAATAATTTGCAAAATATTCTTTTATCACGTAACCCATATACCCGCAGCAAACAATAAATTCGTTAACCCCATGATTAGAGTACATTTTCATAATATGCCAAAGGATAGGTTTTCCACCGATTTCCACCATCGGTTTAGGCCTTAAATGTGTTTCTTCACTAATTCTTGTACCCAGCCCACCGGCTAAAATAACAGCTTTAATCATGTGCATTATGCTTCCTATTTAATACCCAAAGCGCGTAATTGCGTATATAAGAGTGTGACTTTTCATCACTAGATACCACTGTCAGATCAAACCACTTAAATTCACCATGCTGATCATCTAACGTTATTTGAGGTTTAGACTTAAACTCTGTAGAGTGGGGCAAATTTACATAATGTGTTGATGTATTTTGATCAAGGGCACAATTGCTATAAAAATGGTCCCACATACCCATCAGAGCAAAATCCTCTACCGCGATGTCACTTAACCCTAATTCTTTCCTAGCAATCCTATGCAATGCATCCTGCCAGTTTTCATTTTTATGTATTCGTCCACCTGGGGTAAACCATGTTCCTTTAAGCGGTTCATTACGTCGCTTGCAAAGAAGTATTTGACCATTATAGATCAAGCACAGATCAATAGATACTAAAGGTGTATTTTTTATTACTGCCATGAAGGTCTGCGCATCTAACATTAGATTATTCTCCTGGCTTCCTAATAATGACCTTTATCCAATACTAGAAATCATTATCGATTAAATTATTAAATAGTTTATGTATAATCGCTCTTGATTGAGGATCCCGCATACCTACTGCCAAATTTGCGCTCAAAAAGCCCAACTTATTGCCACAATCATAAATACTTGCATCCGTCAAAACAGCATTAAGGCCTTGTTGAACTTTAAGCTTTAATAATGCATCTGTTAACTGTATTTCATTACCTACACCCGGACTAATATTTTCAAGCATGGCAAATATTTCTGGTGGTAAGACATAACGCCCTAAAACAGCTAAATTAGACGGTGCATTTTGAAGAGATGGCTTCTCAATAATACTCGTAATAGGTGTACTATCAAAGAGATTAATATTATTTCCACCAATGTCTATAATGCCATATTTTTCAATATTAGCAGAATCTATTTGCTCAACCATGACTTGACCAATACCTGTCTCATTCCAGGCATTAAGTAAATGATTAAGGCTAAAGTTTTTTTCTCGATTATTCTTCTCAAGAACTAAAACATCTGGAAGCAAAACTGCAAAAGGCTCGTTATTAATAAGATGCTTCGCACAGAAAATTGCATGCCCTAATCCTAATGCATCTGCTTGTCGTATTGAAGATATTTTTATTGTATCAGGAATAACTTTTACAATATCTTCAAGAATTTTTTTTTCGCCTTTTTTTACCAATCTATGCTCTAATTCATAATGAGCATCAAAATGATTTTCAATTGCTTCTTTTCCACTTCGAGTTACAAAGATAATTTCATTAATTCCACATCCTATAGCTTCTTTGACCACATGTTCAATTATGGGTCTGTCATAAATAGGTAACAGCTCTTTAGGGATTGCTTTCGTTGCGGGTAGCATTCGGGTGCCTAAACCGGCCACTGGTATTACCGCTTTGAAAATTTGTTTAATAGAACTCATTTTTTATTGAACCTTGTAAGCTAAGATAATTTATTTGCCATTTTGTTTTTCATTAAAATTATCACCAACGGTTTCCTCTAGAGAATTAATTTCTTCCCTTAGCGCTTCAAACTCTTGTCTTTTACGAACAAGAAATTTGTTCGTAATAATAGATTTCTCACGAATGCCTTTTGGGGTTAATAAATAAGAATATTTTATCTTTTGTGAGTTTTCTTTAAAGTTTGAAAGCTTAATAAAGCCCATCTCAATTAATGATGTTAACAAATAATAAGCGGAGCCATTAGAAATTCCAACCTTTTGAGCAATTTTACGCGTAGTCATTTGAGGGTTTTCATTTATTATTTGAAACACCCTCAACTTTGCATCTTCCTGATGCTCTTTACGTCGACTAGCCACGCACAGCTACCGCACAAAGCTTCAAGACAAAGTTTTGTGATTTTATTATAAAATTTGATTTAGTTATTTTCATAATATTCAAAAATGAACATGCATTTATATAATATTACTGTCAACACAATATTAGTATCTTTTTGATATTATTTATTTAAAAAATATCAAAAAATATTATATTTTAATATCTAAAAATTAATTATCTTGACAAAAATATAATCAAAATCATATCTTTTATTTGTATTTTTTAGTAAAAAATTATATGCTATTATTTATATATGTTCAAATATGAACACTATTTAAAAAGGTGTATTAGTATGTCAAAAGAATGGTTCATTGTACAGTTCAAGCCAAATTCACATCATCAAGCAACAAAGAATTTGAACCAGCAAGGGTTTGAAACATTTTTGCCATTAAGTGATAGCACATCACGAAGAGCGTCTCGATTTATAAATACTGCTCAACCTCTATTTCCAGGGTATATGTTTGTTGCATTTGATAGAGCAAATACTGAATGGGTTAAAATAAATAACACTTATGGTGTTTCACGCCTAATTACCTTTAACTCTATCCTTAAATCAATTCCAAGCACAATTATTGATAACTTGATGAAGCGATGCGATTTGTCAGATAAATTATTACCTATTAAAAAATTAATAAAAGGCGATCAGGTAAAAATTTTAAAGGGCCCATTTGCAGATTTTGTCGCAACCGTTGAAAAGTATGAAACAGATCAACGTATATGGGTTTTAATGGATTTAATGGGCAGAGAGACAAAAATACAAACTCATAAAGATGCCCTAGACCCATCAAATTGAAATATTTTATTAAAATTTAATCATTTTTTCCATACCCAGCTGGGTTATTCTTATGCCAACGCCATGTATCTTCACAAATATTCTTTATACTTCTCTCTGGCTGCCAACTCATTTTTTCGAATGCCTTTGAAGAATTTGCCCAAAAAGCAGCAAGGTCTCCGTTTCGCCGAGGTAGATATTTAAATTTAATTGCTAGGCCGGAAACATCCTCAAAACTTTTTATCAGATCAAGAACAGTAGTACATTCCCCCCCTCCCACATTTATCACTTCAAATCTATCCAACTTATTTTGATTTAAAGCAAGTATATGTGCGTGCGCTAAATCACAAACATGAATATAGTCCCTTGCACCAGTACCATCTGCTGTATCATAGTCATTCCCAAAAATATTTAAAACTTCGCGGCGATTATTGGCTACCTGTGCAATAAACGGCATTAGATTATTAGGTACACCAATTGGCTCTTCACCAATTTGGCCAGAGACATGTGCGCCAACTGGATTGAAATATCTAAGAATAGTTCCCTTCCTTTTTGTATCCACTTTAGTCCAATCGTTTATTATATTCTCGACCATCAACTTAGTGCGTCCATAAGGGTTTATTGGATTAGTAGGATGCTCTTCATCATATGGAAGATATTTTGGGTTACCATAAACAGTGGCAGATGACGAAAAAACAATGTTTTTACAACCAGCTTTAGACATAGCCATTAGCAATGAAACGGAACCGCCAACATTTACTTCATAATACCTCAATGGGTCTGCTACACTTTCACCTACAGCCTTCAACCCAGCAAAATGGATGACTGAGTCTGGTTTAAAAGTATCAAAAATTTCATCTAATGCATTTGTATCTCGAATGTCTGCATTTATAAATTGTAATTCACAATTAGTAATAGATTGAACTCTATCGAGTGCAACCTCATGGCCATTTGAAAGGTTGTCCATGACAAAAACTTTATAACCAGCTTCTAAAAGTTCAACGCATGTATGGCTACCTATATAACCAGCACCACCTGTTACAAGAATTCTCATATTATTCTACCATTACAATAATTAATAAACTTTATTTTGATTAAGCGACAATTAACTCTTAAAAAGAATATATTCCAGTAGAATTGCCGCATTGCTTCTTTTATTAAAAACTACCAACATACATAAAAATAAAGAAAATATATTATGATTTCGAACACACCATTAATAGCAAGATCAAAACCTGCTAATTTCAATTGGGTAGATCCTTTCTTGTTAGAAGATCAACTCACCGAAGAAGAACGAATGATACGTGATACAGCAAAAGCTTATTGCAAAGATAAATTAATGCCAAGAATCATTGAAGCCAATCGCAATGAAGTGTTTCACAAAGAAATCATGAACGAAATGGGTGAGCTTGGATTGCTTGGCTCAACAATACCTGAAGAATTTGGTGGAGTTGGAGCAAATTATACATCCTATGGCTTAGTGGCTAGAGAGGTAGAGCGTATTGATAGTGGATATCGCTCTGCTATGTCAGTCCAATCATCATTGGTGATGCATCCAATTTTTGCATACGGTAATGATGAACAAAGGAATAAATATTTACCTAAATTAGCAACTGGAGAGTTAGTAGGTTGCTTTGGCCTTACAGAACCGGATCACGGCTCAGATCCAGGTGGAATGCTAACACGAGCAAAACAAGTAGATGGTGGATATTTAATTTCAGGTGCTAAAAACTGGATTACCAATTCACCAATTGCCGATGTATTTATTATTTGGGCAAAATCTGATGCTCATGATAATAAAATCAAAGGCTTCATTCTAGAGCGTGGCATGAAAGGGCTAG
>Ga0209119_1001442_pt1 | contig 23317 bp, 19 predicted proteins | sample COG_03_FD_184747 | JGI IMG/M metagenome (GOLD analysis project Ga0209119, IMG submission 184747) | Pelagic Microbial community sample from North Sea - COGITO 998_met_03 (SPAdes) (version 2) | ecosystem: Environmental > Aquatic > Marine > Neritic zone/Coastal water | place: Helgoland, sampling... | reverse complement strand
AATGGTGATATGCAGTTGGCCAAGGAAATGATTTTAAGTGCAAAACAGTCGGGTGCCGACTGCGTGAAGTTTCAATCCTGGACGCCAGAAAGCTTAGTGTCTAAAGAAGAGTACGACAAAAATCAGGTTTATACCGATTCAAAGAAGAAGCATTTCGGTAGCCTAAAAGAAATGGTAGAGAAATATGCGTTATCAAGAGATAACCACTTTGAACTAAAGGAATATTGCAATAAGATAAATATAGATTTCAGTTCTTCGCCATTTAGTAACGGAGAGATAGATTTGCTCGTTGAATTAGACGTGCCATTTATCAAAATTGCATCTATGGATATTAACAACGTCCCACTTCTTCGTTATGCTGCTCAAACTCAGAAACCTATGATCGTTTCAACAGGGATGGCTGACTTGGCAGAGATAGATAACGCGATAAATGTAATCGAGAGTGAGGGTAATACGAATATTACACTATTACATTGTATTAGTATTTATCCTCCTAAGTTCGAGGATATACATTTGAGAAATATCGAGATGTTAAAACAAACTTTCGGTTATCCTGTCGGTTTTAGTGATCATTCAATAGGAGTGGAAATACCACTGGCTGCCGCAGCTTTAGGGGCTACAATAATTGAGAAACACTTTACGACAGATAAGGATTTACCAGGTTGGGATCATTTGATTAGTGCTAATCCCACGGAACTAACGGCTATATGTTCCGGAACTCGCGCAATTGAGAAAAGCTTAGGGAGTTATCAAAGAGTGGTTTCTCAAGATGAATTGAATAAGCGAGCTAAATTTAGAAGGTCCATAGTTGTAAATAAGGATTTGCCCAAGGGTCATAAGATTGAAGAAAGTGATTTGCTTTACAAACGTCCAGGCATAGGAATTCCACCTAATAAAATAGATGTGGTATTAGGGCGTATGTTAAACACTGCTGTTGAAAACGATACTCTACTGACGTTAGAGCTGTTTGAATAATGGAGACGCTTACAATACATAATACCCTGAGAGATGCTATTGATAAAATTGGAAGTTTAAAACTTGCCGAAAAACAAGTCATCTTCGTAATAGGCGATGATGGTCGTTTGAGAGGGTCGATAACCAATGGTGATTTAAGACGGGCTATATTGAAAGGATCTAAATTAGACGCAGGTTTAGCCCATATAATGAATCCTAAGCCTCATTTTATCCTGGATTCTGAACTAAATCATTACGTTGACCTGACTTCGTATCGAGATAAGGGGATTTTTCAGATTCCTGTGATTGATGAAAGCGATACTCTCTTGAAGACAATAGATGCACGAGAAAAGATAGCATTAGTTCCATTTGACGCAGTAATAATGGCAGGCGGAAGGGGTAAAAGACTTAGTCCTTTAACAGATACTATTCCCAAACCGATGCTCGATTTGGCAGGTAGACCAATATTGGAATGGATAATTGACGACTTGATAAAGTATGACGTTAAGCATATATATCTTTCTGTAAACTATCTGAGAGATAAAATAAAAAACTATTTCGGCGAAGGTTATCAGGGAGTTCCTATAACGTATTTAGAAGAGGATCACCCTTTAGGTACGGCAGGCGCACTAGGTTTTATATCCGGTAATAATCGTCCTTTATTAGTCACAAATGGTGATGTACTGAATAATACCAAAATAGAAGAAATGTTCAAATTGCACCAAGCAAAATCATCCTTAATCACTATTGCTTCTATTAAGCATGAATATAAGTTGCCCTTTGCGGTCATGGAAAATATTGATGGCCGTTTAGCTAAAATTATTGAAAAACCAACAATGACCTACGATTGTAACGCAGGTATTTACATGCTGTCAGAAAAGGTGCTAAAAGAAGTAGCTACGAATGAATATTTAGATATGCCAGATTTTGTTGATAGAATTAGCAATAGGAATAATGGCTCAACTCATGTGTTCAAGCATTTTGGCTATTGGATGGACATAGGTACTCCAGAGGACTATAAAAAAGCCCGAAGCTTCATGCAATATGTGGCTAAGTAATTGACTAAGGCTTTTAACAAAATAAAAGGCCTTTATTTTTTTGAACGACAGCAATTATCATTTGGAGATGAAAATTCAACCGATGAATCAACTCATGTGTTTTTTAAGTTTTGAGCAGATAGCCTTTGTTGAAAATTTAATGTCTGATTACCAATTAGCAATGAGGTCAAAAGGGCATTGGATGAACCTTGATAAAGATGGAACTATAAAAGCGATAGTTTTGGATCATTCTGTTGAGGAAATTGATATGTTAGAATTTCATTTAAAACACTGTGATTTGCACATCACTCTTTTTGGAACGGACCGTCTCTATTACAGCGAAGACAGGTATAATGAGCATGAATTGTATTGCTCCGAAAATGACGTTGCTTTAGTGAAACCAGTAAATATTCGCAGCCACAGTGTAAAAGCCGGATATTTTGCATTCATAGAAACCGGAATTCCTCATGCCAATCTATTAGAAGTCGAGTCCTTAAAAATGGTAATTAAATTGTTTCGTTAAATTATTCTATAAAAAAGGTTATGAAAATTTCTGCAGCAGAGAATCACTTTTATCGAATCATCAGAAGTAATTCCCGTCCAGTTCAAATAAAGTCTGAACACCTCGTTTATTCTTGCTATAATAGTGGGATTAATGGATAATCACTATCTCTTTGCTGAAACAGCTTTCCACCACGAAGGGGACTTGAATTATATGTTTAATCTTATAGAGGATATAGCTGGGAGCGCTGCTAAAGGAATTAAGTTTCAAATTTTAACGCGACCTGAAGATTTTATTTCTTCAAGGCATAGAGACTATGATGAATTGAAACAGTACTGTTTTAGCTCTACACAATGGAGACTGATCCTTCAAAAGGCGGTGGATTTAGGTCTAGATTTAATAATAATGCCCTTGAATATTGAGGCTCTTAGACTTTGTGAAGAGTTCACAATAAAATGGGTTGAGATTCATTCTGTTTCTCAAAATGACTGGAGATTAAAACAGGAAGTTAAGGACAAGGGATATAAATTAATAATAACTACCGGTGGAAGATTTATTGATGAAGTAAAAAATGATATTGACTATTTTGGAAACAAGGTAGAAGTTATCATGGTTGGCTTCCAGGCTTTTCCAAGTGAGCTAAGTGATGTTAGGATTGGACAGATTTCATACTGGAAAAAACTATTTGGTAATTTGCAGATTGGCTACGCAGACCATTCATTCTATTCTAGTGACGAAGCAATTAAAAGTTTGGAATTTGCCTTTCTCTTGGGGGCTAGAATATTTGAAAAGCATGTATCGCTTCATCCGGGTGTGGAACGAGTCGATTATTCAGCGGCGGTTTCGACTGAAGATATAGAGATTATTCAGAACAATTTAACTTTCCTAGAAAAACATATAATTCCTGAGCGCATGAATCCTGATGATTTTACTAATAAAGAAATGACATATAGAAAGCGTCAATTGGTTTGTGTAGCAGCACGTGATCTGCGTGCGGGTGATATATTAAAAGAAAGTGATATAGTGTTAAAAATGCATCATGAGCCATTAGGTTGTTTTTATTCGATAAGTGATTTAACAGACAGAAAAATTCTATATTCAATTGGGAATGACGCTCCTTTTAATTCAACATTTTTTGAGTAAATTTTTACGTCAAAAAAACATTAAAGACGACTACAATTTTATGACAGAAATTATTTTTATTTAAAATGAGTTTTCAACGTCAAATATATTTTCTGTTATAAAGGCGGTAAGTCTTGGTACTAAATACTTTTCAAGATAAAAAACACGATTTTGCTATAAAGGTATCATGTTATCATGCTAAAAATAATAACCATGTATTCAATAAACTTCTTCGTTTAATTCCTGAAAAATTTAGTTTCCATTCGGACACACGATGTGGTAAATAAGTTTTAGCGCGTACCACTATGTGAATCAGTGTGAAGGTCAGGCAAAAATATGTTTTATGTTATGAAAAAGATTGAGATGGTAAATCTTAGAGGTCAATATGACAAGATGTCCAAAGAGATAGATGCGGCGCTATTAAACGCTATAAGGAGCGGAAAATTTATTAATGGCCCGAACGTTATCTCTTTCGAGAGAAGTTTACAGAACTATTTATCTGTCGAGCATGTCATCACCTGTGCTAATGGAACAGATGCACTTCAAATTGCGCTAATGGCACTCGAATTAAGACCTGGCGATGAGGTTATAATTCCAGCGTTTACATATATCGCGACAGCTGAAGTCATAGCTTTACTTGGCCTGAAGCCAGTCATGGCGGACGTTGATTATGAGACATTCAATTTGACTGCCTCTTGTATAAAACCCCACATAACGAATAAAACAAAAGCGGTAGTTCCAGTTCATTTGTATGGTCAATCATGCGATATGGAGTCAATTCTCAAATTAGCAAAAGAATATGATCTTTTTGTTATAGAAGACAATGCTCAGTCGATTGGTGCCACGTACAAGTTTAGCAATGGGCTTGAAATGAAAACAGGTACGATAGGTGATATTGGAACCACATCATTTTTCCCATCTAAAAACCTGGGTTGCTATGGAGATGGAGGAGCGGTAATGACGAGGAATCCCATTTTGGCAGAGAAAATAAAAATGATTGCAAATCATGGCCAAATTAAAAAATATCATCATGAAATCGTTGGTGTCAATAGTAGATTAGATACTATTCAGGCTGCAATATTAGAAGTAAAGCTTAAGTATTTGACCGAATATATTAGGTCACGGAATACAATTGCGGAATGTTACGATGAAGCCTTTAGAGGTGTTCAGGAACTTGATGTGCCAAAGCGAACCACGAATTCCGATCATGTCTTTCATCAATATACATTAAAGGTAGGCAGCGGCCAACGGGATAATCTTAAAGCCTATTTAGAAGAAGCGGGGATACCTTCCATGGTATATTATCCGCTTCCGGTATACCAGCAAAATGCTTTTAGTAAATATGTTCCTTCGGATTTTAGTCTTCAAGTTACGGAAGAATTATGCGAAGTAGTCCTATCCTTGCCTATAGATACTGAGGTAGATCTAGATCAGGTTAGTTTTATTTGTGATACAGTAATTGGGTTTTTTAAAAGCAAATAAATTCATGAAAAAGGAGTATTATATTCACGAGAGTTCCTACATTGATGAGCCCTGTGAAATAGGAAAAGGAACCAAAATTTGGCATTTTTCGCACATAATGCATGATTGTATTATTGGGCCAAATTGTAACATAGGTCAAAATGTTGTTATTTCACCAAAGGTTATTCTAGGAAAAAATGTAAAGATTCAAAATAACGTTTCAGTTTACACAGGAGTTGAGTGTGAAGACGACGTTTTCCTTGGTCCATCCATGGTTTTCACTAATATAATCAACCCAAGAAGTATGATAAATCGAAGGGGTTCCTACGTTAAGACTATAGTTAAAAAGGGAGCTACAATCGGTGCGAATGCCACGATTGTATGTGGAAATGACATTGGTAAATTTGCATTCATCGGTGCTGGTGCAGTTGTTACAAAAGAAATTCCGGATTATGCGGTTGTAGTTGGTAATCCAGCGAGACAATTGGGTTGGATAAGTGAGTATGGCCATCGTTTGACTTTCAAAGACGAAAGTCGAGCGAAGTGTCCAGAATCACATGAGGTATATCAAATAGAAAATAACAGAGTAGTTAAATTAGATGAATAAGAATTTTGGAATTATTGGTGCATCGGGTTACATTGCACCAAGGCATTTAAAGGCAATTAAGGATACCAATAATCATTTAATCGCGGCTTTAGATAGGTTTGATAGCGTTGGTATAATTGATAGCTATTTCCCAAATGCAGATTTCTTTGTAGAGCCTGAAAGATTTGATAGACACTTAGAAAAAATAAAAATCGAAAAAAGCGTTAATCTTGATTATATGAGCATTTGTACACCGAATTATTTGCATGATGCTCACATACGCATGGCTCTGCGAAGAGGAGCGGATGCTATTTGTGAAAAACCTTTAGTGCTAAATCCGTGGAATTTAAGCGCCCTTCAAAATATTGAAAAAGAAAGCGGGCGAAAGGTATATAACATCTTACAACTAAGGCATCACCCAAGTATTATAAATCTCAAAAATAGGATTGATAGATTTCCGAAAGATAGAGTCGTAGACATTGATCTAACATATATAACTTCTAGAGGCAAATGGTATTATACTTCTTGGAAGGGCGATGCGACGAAGTCTGGAGGAATAGCTACAAACATTGGAGTTCATTTTTTTGATATGTTATCGTGGATATTCGGTAATGTGAAAACAAACATTGTTCATTTGCAAAGCCATGACAGGGCGTCTGGATATTTAGAGTTTGAAAGAGCAAGGGTAAGATGGTTTCTTTCCATAAACTTTGATTTATTGCCTAAGGAAATAAAAGAAAAAGGTCAGAGAACATTTCGCTCTTTAACTTTAGATGGAGAAGAATTAGAGTTTAGCGATGGATTTACCGATTTGCATACAAAAGTGTATGAATCTATTGTTCGAGGATCTGGTTTTGGACTGGATGATGCTAGGCAATCAATCGAGATTGTTCACGAAATTAGAAATTCCATAGCGTCCCCCTTAGAAGGCGACTTTCATCCTTTAGCCAAGTATAAATTGGCGGACCATCCTTTTACAATATAGCAGCACATATCTCGGAATGTTATTATCTATTATCGGGATATTGTCAAAAACTCAATAATATGAAAAAAGTAGTAGCATGTATCATTGCGAGGACAAACTCAACACGCTTGCCCCAAAAAGTCTTGAGAAGTGTTGGAAAGTATATTCTTATAGAGTATTTAATTTTAAAGATTAAAAAGTCTCTTTTAGTCGATGAAATTTATATATGCACTTCAGTCAATGAAGATGATAAAGTATTATTAGATATCGCAAAAAAATTAAATATTAAATTTTATGCAGGTAGTTATGATTCTGTAATAGATAGAATGTTAGATGTTGCTGCTTTGGAACAAGCAACCGAGGTGGTTAGAATAACCGGGGATAATTTATTCACGGATGAGATTTATCTGGATATTATGATCGAGCAACATCTTAACAATGAGGTCGACTACACAAGAACTGAATATCTGCCGATAGGTATCACGGCAGAAGTTATAAATGTTGGAGCATTGAGAAAATGTTATGAATTGATGGATCCAAAAGAAAGTCAATATTTATTGTTATACATGTTTCAGCCAAACATCTTTAATTGTCTAGTAATTTTACCGGAGGAAAAACATATTAGACCTAATTACACATTAACAGTAGACACTCCAGATGATTATGAAAGGACTTTAAAGATTATTCGCAATGATTGTTTATTAGATTTGGATGAAATATTAGCTATTTGTAGTTCTAATGACATACCGAATTTATTATATCAAGAAATTGGCACAGTCAAATTACCCTCTAACTTAACTATATTTTTTGAAACTTATCGACGAGAAATTGACCTTCGTATACAGCTTTCGAAAATTTATAAATTATCTACTGGAGAATACGAGAGGAGAAAGGGTTTGAGAGCTACGCAAAACAATAATTCGAATTTGTAGTGGTTTAAGGTTATTCCATGTTAAACATTTATTATTGTAAATAATCGGCCAGATTTACAGGAAGTATGAGATTAAATTAAACCGTTAATAAAAAATTCTAACTTTAGACACTTTAGGAAATAATGATAATCTGTTTAAAATCTTTGAGTGATGTATTATAGTACGAATAAATGGTTTGAATCACCGACGTTTAATTGAAAAATAGAGCAAAATACTCTAGCATTTATGATGCTCAAAGTTTTTGGGCGTTACTAAGTCAGGCTAAGCACTACGTAACTTCAGATCTGCTAGCCAAAGGCTTGGTTTTCCTTAGCATACCCATCGTTACAAGGCTTTTAACCACTGAGGATTACGGTGTCTTGAGTGTTTATATATCTATAACCTCTAATTTAATCATAATATTTGGGTTAGGACTTAGGGGTTCTATTACTAGATATTATTATGAGGATACGGCGGATTTTAATAGTTTTTTAGGTTCTATTTTAACCTACTTGTTTTTATTTGATACCTTTCTAGTAGTAGTTCTGATTATTTTTAAATTTGAAGTTGCAGAATATTTACAAATAAATTCCGAATGGCTCATCTTGGTTCTGTTGGTTTCAGTGGTTACAGTGATTTATGAAATCTATCTTAGCGTATTACAGGCTTCAAAAAGAAGTAAGGAGTATTCAATCTTGAGTTTCATTAAGTCTTCGTGCACCCTCTTAGTGGCCATATTATTGATGTGGAAGTTGGATGAATCACGGTATCTAGGTCAAGTATATTCTGAGGCTACTGTAGTGACTACAGTAGCAATATATAGTTTGGTTCAACTAGCGCGAAGGGCAAAAATAAATGCAGATTGGAAATACTTAAAGTATGCTCTAGTTTTTGCTATTCCAGTTTTATTTCATTTATTATCTCAGACTATTTTGTCTTCTTTTGATCAAATAATTATCAATCAACTTGTTGGCAAAAAGGAGACGGGCCTGTATTCATTTGCGTATCAAATAGGGCTGATACAGTCGGTAATCGTTGCAGGTATGTTACGAGCATGGACACCAATATTTTATGAATCTATGAAATTAAAAACCTTCGCGAATATTGAAGGTTTAGCTATTAAATACACTGCCGTGATTTGCTCAACGGCTCTCGCATTAATGCTATTTTCTTATGAAATTATGTTCTTCTTGGCGGATGAGAAATTCCATTCTGCTAATACCATGGTGCCACCCATAGTTCTTTCCTATGTCTTTTTTTCATTATATACAGTTTATGTAGGTTATGCATTTTATCGCAAAAGGACATTATTAGTAGCATTATCTACAATAGTATCGGCAGGAATTAACATTATACTGAACTATTCGCTAGTTCCTCTTTTTGGTTATGAAATAGCGTCTTATACAACGTTGATATCTTTTATTATTTTAGGAACCTTACATTATATAAATGTGAGATTTGTCATGAAGGAGATAAATTTTATTCCAATATCGAAGTTATTGCCAAATATTTTTAGGATTAGTATCATCTATGGGGTAATTGAAATAATGAAGTTAGTAACAGATAATTATACGTTGTTGTTTATGACGAAAATAGCTTTTATGTTTTTGTTTTTGTTTTACGTTCGCCGAAATTTAGGAATTCGTGAGTGACAAGGGGGCTATGTTAGACCGATTTCTCCTTATGGAGCAGGAATTGGATTTATTAGAGATTAGTATTGGAGAGTGCAGAATTTGGGACTATGTGCGAATGCCTATTTTTCAACAAATACAATCCAAATTTCGTCCGAAACATGCGAGCACTGCTCTGCGAGCGTCATTTATCTCATCAAGTTTAAGATTTGTAAATTTAATATATCTGTGTACTGTTAGTAGAAAACATACACAAGCCCTTTCGGGAGTGGAAGTTTTGGCTATTGGTCATCCTCGAAAAGTCAAGGAGGAGGGTAATTATTACGATAAATATTTATTTGGGCTTATTGATGTGTTAGAAGTTAGTCACACGGTCGGAGTATACGATCATCCGTTTCAACTCAAATATTTTCATCCCCGAAGAGAGGTTGGTGTACATTACCTCACAGATCTTGAGGTGAAATATGTGTTGGCGAAGTATTTTTCGACGTTTAAATTGTCGGATTCGGACAAAAAAGCCGTTTCTAATATCAAAAGAGAAATTCAGAGTCGATTTCAAGTTGTCATAAATGTTGAAGGCATAATTGTGCACGCGATTAAGGTCTACCAGGCATACAAAAAAGATATAGCGAAGAAAATTGATAACTCTGTTAAAATGTTAATTTGTGTAGACGGATACAACTTTACTAATAAGGTCTTTATCGAGGTAGCGAACAATAGAAATATACCCACGGTAGAACTACAGCATGGCACTATTGGACCAAATCATATAGGTTATCGATTCGAAGATTCTACAAGAGAAGTTATTTCATTTCCGCGTTATCTTTTACTTTGGGGCGACTTTTGGTTAAAAAATATATTGTTACCTAAACACTCGAAAAGTGAAGTGGTTGGCTTCCCTTTTCTAGAAAGGAGATCAAAGATAAATTCGAGAGAAGAGAAAAGTATTCTTGTGCTCTCTCAATGGACAATAGGCTTTGATCTACTAAATGTTGTAAATGATGTGGCTAAGGAAATGATGGATTTCACCTTTTTATTTAAGCTTCATCCGAGTGAATCAAGTTCAATTACGAAATATCAGAGGTTAATTAGTACAAGTAACATTATTATTGTTACAGAAGATATTGATTTATACCTGCTATTTCGCAGGTGTAGAGCGCAGGTAGGTGTTTATTCCACCGCGTTAATAGAGGGTTTGGGATTTGGCTTAGAAACCTACATTGTTCCATTAGATGGATATGAAGTGTTTGACGATTTAATTGCTTCAAGTTTAATGACAGTAACTAAGAGTGCCGCAGAATTGATTTCTAATTTGTTGAAGCACCAAAATTATTATTCAAATAGGTTTGATTATTTGTGGATGCCCAATGCACATGAAAATTCGATTAAAAGGTTAAAAGACATCTTGAATAGTCACTAAATACAATGGAAAATGAGATGTGTAAGAAAATAAAGAAAATAAAGAATATTTTTCATTTCTGGCTGGCATTTTCTTTAATCATCTCTATGGCTGTTCTGTTTCGGACTCCCGCGAGTAAATTGGCGATTGGTACGTTTTTTATCAACTTACTTGCTTTAGGATCTTATTACCTTGTGATTGTATTGAATTTAGATCAGAAAAAACACAGCTTCAGTAAGACTCGATTGATTCTCATTATAGTTTTGTTTTCGGTTTCCTTCCTGATTTTATTTAAATTATATTTTTTATATAGCGCTAATTCGCTCTTTGAATTAAGTGCTAAAGATTCACTTGAATACGATGAAAAAGCCCGATTCATAGTGGAAAAAGGTGTTATTCATGGACTTAAAGCATTGTTGATTAGAACTGAATTAGCTGATTTTGGCGCAATATTATCAGTTGCCCTAGCCTATCATGTCTACCCTTCTCCCATAGCTTTTAATCTGTTAAATATAATTTTCGGGGTCGTTACAGCGTTGAGTATATATAATTTACTCACACGATTATTGGCGAATAATCAAATAGCTTTTATCTGCGCATTATCCTATGCTTTATCTTCATTTAATGTCTATTTGTATTCTACCGGAATGAAGGAGACCATATTTGTTCTAATGGTCTCGCTCTTTTTTGAGAAATTGCATAAATTTTATCATGAAAATAATTTATGGGTATTGTTGCAATCAGTTGTGTTTTTATTTTCACTTTTATTGTTTCGGCCGGCAGTTTTCGTATTAGCATTGTTTTCAGTCCCAATGGGATATATTTTCGCTAGAAAAGTTAGTATTAAGTCGCTATTTCTACTACTAATATTACTCTTTGGTGCTTTGACAAATTTAATTTTTTTCAATGATATATTAGAAAGTTTTGCAATTCTAACAGATCCAAAGGTAGTAGAGGAAAAACAGATACTGTCAGCGACGAAATTTAACTATTTCGCCGCTTTTTTGTCTTCGGTAATGGGTCCTTTTCCAACATATCACCCATTAGTTAATAACGAGCAACAGTCTTTCTATTCTCTGGGATTAGCATTTAGGGTATTGCTCACAGGCTTTTTTGTCAACGGCCTTTATATAGGATTTAAAAGAAAAGAAACAATCATATTGACAATGGGATTTTTCATCCTAGGTGAAATGATAATATTAGCATCAATATTGCAGTCGTTTGAGTTGAGATTAAATTCTCCACATTTGGCTGCTTTATATGTAATTGCATTCTATGGTATATTTTTGGAAAGAGATACTGCAAGAGTTAAGGTTATAAATTTATTTGTTGTTATAATATCTACAATACTTATGCTTTTTTGGAACGCTCGAATTTAGTATTTGATGTTATAGTAAATTTTTTATTCGTAAATAGTATAATATAGTCGGAGAAATGAGTGAAGACAGTTATGTAATAATTAGTTGTGTAAGAAATGAGGCGAAGGTAATTAAAAGTACACTTGATTCTGTTGTTTCTCAAACAATGTTGCCATTGGAGTGGATTATTATCGACGATAATTCTGAAGATGATACTAGGGAAATACTGAAAACTTACTCGCAGAAGTTCACTTGGATAAAATGGTTTCGAAACGAAAAGGTAAAATTGAATGAAAAGGGCGCCAGGATAGCGTCAATAATTAATACATATTCGGACATGATAGTTAGTGACTACAGATTCTTGGCTAAATTGGATGGGGATATTCGATTACCGCGTGAGTTTTACAGCACGATGTTGTCAGAATTCAAGAGAAATCGACGTCTAGGAATTGCATCGGGATCGTTGATTTATTTAGGCAAAAAAGAAAGGAATATATATGAAGATCTCACGAGAGGGGCAACAAAGATATATCGCAAAGAGTGTTATTTAGATATAGGTGGTTTGCAGCTAACTACGGGGTGGGACACACTAGATAATATTATAGCACAAAGTAAGCACTGGGAGACGAGGGTTTTGGATGTCTGGTTTGATCATTTGGAAGAAGAAGGAGCGTCTCAAGGTTATTTTTTGAAATATTATAACGTGGGAAAATATTGCGGGAGAGTTCCCTACCATTCGTGGTATTTCGGGTTGAAATTGGTGTATCGAATTTTTGATAAACCTATAGGAATATCTACCTTACTTCTAGCTTTCGGCTACGTAAATTCAAGATTCATAAATGTTGAAAGACCATTTCCCGTGGAAGTTTCGAATTATTTTAGGAATAAGCAGAGCAAATTGCTCAGAGAAGGGTTAAAGAATTACTTTAAATAAAATTATGTGTGGAATTGCAGGAATAATTAACTTCAACGAAGTCCAAGTTAATCAGGATGATATTCGTTTAATGATGCGAAATATGAAGCATCGCGGACCGGATGATGATGGTATTTTCGTTGACGGAAATATAGGTTTAGGTTTCGTACGACTTAGTATATTAGACTTGAGTTTGGCTGGGCACCAGCCTATGCATAGTCATAACAACCGTTATGTTATTGTATTCAACGGAGAAATATATAATTATATAGAAATAAGAGAGGGTTTAAAGGAGGAATTCGAATTCAAAACTGGAACGGACACGGAGGTTATATTAGCTTCTTATCAAAAGTGGGGTGAAGAATGTCTGGATAAGTTTAATGGCATGTTTGCCTTTGTTATTTACGATAAAGAGACTAAGCGAGTATTTGCGGCTCGAGATAGATTTGGTATAAAGCCCTTTTATTATTATGTTGATAATGATCGATTGATTTTCGCTTCTGAAATTAAATCTATTTTACCTTTTGTTGCGAGAGTGCCCAATATGCAAATAATCTATGATTATTTGATGTTTAACAGAACGGATCATAAAACAGAAACTTTTTTTAAGGGTATAAAAAAGATGCAGCACGGCTCCTATTTTTATGTTAGCCATGGTCAAATGAAATTTACCAGATGGTATGAGTTAGCTAAAAGAGTATCTAGTGAGAGTGTACTTGGCCCAAAAGAATATCGTGATTTACTCAAAGATTCAGTAAAATTAAGGTTGAGAGCGGATGTTCCAGTGGGGGTTTCATTGAGTGGAGGAATAGATTCGTCTTCAATTACGGCGATGCTTTCAAAAGATTTCAAACTCAAGAAATTGAATACATTTTCTGCTGTATTTGGACTCGATGAACCCACGGATGAAAGTGATTTCATAAATGAATTTCAATCGACGATTAAAAATATGCATTTCACTTCTCCTAATGCAGAGACGTTTTTCCATGACTTTGAATCATTTATAGTTGCTCATAGTGAGCCGAGTCCTGACTTAGGGCCATACATTCAGTATAAAGTCATGGAGCTTGCTGCCGAAAAGGTAAAAGTTACCCTTGATGGTCAAGGTGCAGATGAGCAATTGGGAGGGTATCATAATTTTTTTAGTATCTATTATTTGGAACTAATAAGACGTTTTAAGTTTTTAAAGTTAGTAAAGGAATATTGGAGCTACTATAGAAAGCATCAATCCTATGATGTCCTGAAATATTTTATCTATTATCTATTACCACTGAGGCTTCAAAAACGTTTAAGTCTAAACGTCAACCCTTCAATTAATGTAAATGTATTTGCTGAGTATAGGAATGATTTTTCTGTGAATAAAATGTTATACAAGCCCAAAGACTTAAAAGATTCGTTCGTTCAACATTTTGAATATAAATTGGAACATTTGTTAAGGTGGGAGGACCTCAATTCCATGAACTTTTCAATCGAGGCTAGGGTTCCTTTTTTAGATCATAGATTAGTTGAGGCGACGTTGTCGAGTCCTTCAGAAATGAAAATTAGAGATGGAGAGACTAAGTATATTTTAAGAGAAGCTATGCTAGACATTTTACCAAGCAAAATAGCAAAGCGATTGGATAAAAAGGGCTTTTCCAATCCTCGAGCAGATTGGTTTCGAACTCCGGCCTTTGAAAAATATATAAAAGACTTGATATCTTCGGAGACTTTTGTCTACAGGGGCATTTTTGACAGTAAGAAAGCTTTGAGTCAATACGAGGCTCATCTTAGCGGTGTAGTTGACAATTCCCAGGAAATATGGAAATGGTTAAACACAGAGATTTGGTTTAGAAAATTTATAGACTAAGTCGTGCACATCAGTAAAATACCGAAAATATTTAACAATATAAATATTATATAATAAAAGTCCTCATTAAAGAAACTATGAAAGTACAAGTTTGCACTAAGTGTGTATTGGATACAACAGTCCCGGAGATATATTTTGACCAAGATGGAGTGTGTAACTATTGCAAAATAAACGATGAAATCATGAAGCATTACCCATCAAAGGAAAAGGGTAAAATGCTGTTAAACAAAATCATTAATAAAATAAAAAGACAAGGAGGTCGAAAAAAATATGATTGTATCGTTGGAGTTAGCGGTGGAACGGATAGCACTTACACCCTTCATCTAGTGAAACAGTTGGGATTAAGACCTCTTGCTGTACACTTTGATAATGGATGGAATTCGGAAATAGCAGTTAAGAATATAAAAAATGCCACCAATATACTTGGGATCGATCTTTTTACAGTGGTTGCTGATTGGGAGGAGTTTAAGGATTTGCAAATAGCTTTTTTAAAGTCGTCAACACCAGATGCTGAAGTACCTACGGACTATGCTATTATTTCGGTTTTATTGAAAGTAGCCGCAAAAGAAAGAATTAAGTATATTATTGAGGGTCAGGCTTCTCGAGCGGAGGGCACAACTCCGTTAGGTTGGACTTACCACGATGGCAGGTATCTTAGGGATGTTCAGAGGAAACTTGGAAAAATGAGGGTTAAAAGTTTTCCGATATTATCATTATGGCAATTAGTCTATTATTTTTTTATTAGAAGAGTAAAATTAGTTAGGCCGCTAGAATATATAGACTATAGTAAAGAAATGGCCAAGAATGTCAATAAATCTCAATTGAAATGGGAAGATCCTGGAGGCCATCATCATGAGTCTATATTTACTAAATTTTTCCAATCATATTATTTAAACAAAAAGTTCAGTATAGATAAAAGGAAAAGGGAGTTTTCTGCAAAAATACGCTCTGAAGAAATGACTAGAGAAGAGGCCTTAAGGAACCTCATTCAGCCTTATCCTATTGAAGATGGTATCGTAAATTATACTTTAAGTAAATTGGGCATAAGTCAAAACGAATTCGATCGGATTATGAAATCTCCAAATCGGTCTTTTTTGGATTTCAGTACATATTATTCATTAATCCAATTACTTAGGTATCCTATTAAAATTGCTTGTCAATTAAATGTTTTCCCGCACATATTTTATTTGAAATACGGTGTAGACCACAGTAGTAGAATAAAGAATTATTGGGTAAAATATAACCAAAGCAGAGAATTATGATAGTAATTGTTGATTATGGCATGGGCAATTTAGGCTCGGTTTATAAGTCCTTGAGAAGGATTTCTCGCGATGTGATAATAAGTGAGTCAAAAAAGGATATTGAAGTTGCGGAAAAAATAGTTTTACCAGGAGTTGGTCATTTTAAAAATGGAATGAGTAAACTGCAAGAATATGATTACCTTGAAGTGCTGAATCATAAGGTGATTGAGAAAAAGGTGCCTATACTTGGAATATGTCTCGGAATGCAGCTTTTTGCTAAATTTTCATACGAGGGTGATGTTAATGGCTTAGGTTGGCTTGATGCAGAAGTACTTAGATTTGAAGTGGCCAAAACAGCGCGTTTTAAAGTTCCACACATGGGTTGGAACTCGATAAAATCTCAGAAGGATAGTAAGCTTTTGGCTGGTATTGGTGATAAGGAGTTGTTCTATTTCGTCCACAGCTACTATATGAGTTGTTTTGAATCTCAGGATATTTTGGCGAAAACTAATTACACTTTAGACTTCACCTCGATAGTTCATAAAGATAACATATATGGAACGCAGTTTCACCCTGAAAAGAGCCATGATATAGGTTTTAAATTGTTAACAAATTTTATTAAAAATTCTTAGCGTATGTTTAGGCCACGTATAATACCTGTGCTTCTATTAAAAAATCAAGGACTAATTAAGACGGTAAAATTTAAAAGATCTAGATATATAGGTGATCCAATTAATGCTGTTAAAATCTTTAATGATTTGCGTGCAGATGAGCTTGTATTTCTGGATATTTCTGCAAGTTTGGAATCAAGAAGGTTTCCCTTAGAGTTTATCAAGAATGTAGGTGCTGAAGCGAACATGCCTTTTAGTGTAGGTGGAGGAATAAAATCGGTTGCGGAAATAAAAGAAATAATTAACGCTGGAGCTGAAAAAGTTATTCTCAATACACACGCTTATCTGAATCCTTCTTTTGTCAAGGATGCTGTTAATGAATTTGGGAGCTCAACAATTGTTGTCTCAATTGACGTCAAATCCACTTTTTTTAGAGGCCCTCAAGTATTCATATATGGAGGCACCAAATCTATAGGTATGAATCCTGTTGATTACGCAATGAGAGTGGAAGAATTAGGTGTGGGAGAGGTTATACTGAATTCGATTGATAGAGATGGTATGATGACGGGTTATGATGTTGATTTGGTCAGGCAAGTCTCGAAATCATTATCAATTCCCGTCGTAGCTCTTGGGGGTGCGGGAGGGTTGAAAGATCTAGAAGAGATTGTCAGGGACGGATTTGCGTCTGCGGCTGGAGCCGGTTCTTTGTTCGTATATCACGGCCCAAGGAACGCAGTCTTGATAAATTATCCAAGTAAAGAAGAGTTTGAAAATTTAATTTATGAGAATTTTAGTTGACGTAGCGCATCCGGCCAATGTCCATTATTTTAAGAATTTTATTTTTGAGATGACAGCGAAAGGGCATAGATTCCATATTACGGCTAGAGATAAAGATGTAACATTTCAATTATTAGAAGAGCTTGAGATTCCATTCCATGGTATGGGGAAGGGAGTTTTAGGAAAGGGGATTTTAGGAAAGATACTTTATGTTATCTACGCAGATTTTTTAATGTTTAAGCAATTTATCAAATTCAGACCAGATATTATTTTAAGTTTTTCATCGAGTTATGCAGCTCATAACTGTTTTCTATTCAACCGACCCCATATTACTTTCGAAGATACTGAGCACGCTACAGCTAATATGCTTTTATACAAGCCATTCTCAGATATGATATTGACTCCCATATCCTTTTACAAGGATATGGGGAAAAATCATTTTAAGTTTCAGGGCTACATGGAATTATTTTATCTCCACAAGAAGCGATTTATTCCAGACGGAGCTTTATTAAGGCCTTTGGGAATAGATGTTAGTAAACCATTTGTGGTATTTCGTTATGTTTCATGGGGAGCCTTTCATGACCTGGGTCAGCAAGGTCTATCTCAAAACGATAAAATTAGGTTAGTTAAAGTAGCGAAAAGGTATGCTAATGTTTTTGTCTCGTCCGAAGGGGAAATTCCTGATGAACTAAAGGAATATCAGCTGAAAATCAAAGCCAACGATATTCACCATGTGTTGGCGCTTTCAGATTTGTATGTAGGTGAAGGAGGTACTATGGCATCTGAATGCGCCATGCTTGGGACCCCGTCTATTTATGTTAACAGTCTTCCTTTAATGGGTTATCTTAAAGATGCCAAAGATAATGAGCTTTTGTATCATCTATCTGATTATGAAGAAATTAAAAGGGTTTTGATTGATATACTAAAAAACCAGTTGGAAAAACCAGGCTATTACAAAAGGCAAAGAGATAAATTTCTTCATGGAATGATTGAACCAAGCTCATTCTTAATTTGGTTGATAGAGAACTATCCCAATTCAAAAGAAATATTAAAAAAGTCTCCCGAGTATCAAAATAATTTTAAATAAAATGTGTGGAATCTACGGAATTATAACAAAATCCAAGTCAAATTACGATAATCTATTTTTAAAAAAGTCACTTTCCAGCTTAGCTAAGCTAGCGGAGTCAAGAGGTAAAGACTCTTCTGGTCTATGTTGTTTAAATAATCAGAATAATAGTTTTGATATTATAAAAGGGCCAATTCCTGTAAGCGAATTATTGAAACGATCTAGGGTTAACTCCACTTTGGATAGTATATTTTCTAGCGTTAATGATTCTCAAGTGAAACTTGTTTTCGGTCACGCGAGGTTAGTGACTAATGGTACACAGTTAGAAGATTCTAATAATCAACCTGTTCTTAAGGATGATATAATCTGTATTCATAATGGTATAGTTGTAAACGTTGATGAGTTATGGGATATTCACCCATCTCTGACTAGAGAAAATGAAATTGACACTGAGGTTTTACCGGCTCTGGTTAGAATGGAACTTAGCAAAGGAAGCTCCATTGAATATTCGGTGAAGAATACTCTTGATAAAGTTATCGGAACGGCATCAATAGCTATGACATTTACGGACTTAAATAAGTTTGTTTTAGCAACTAATAATGGTTCACTCTATGTAATTTTTAATAGTGATATTCTCTATTTTGCTTCAGAGAAGGCAATGTTAAATCGCTTAATTAGAAAAGAGATGTTGAATGAAAATGTTGGCGATTTTAATTTTTTTCAGTTAAAAGCCAATAGTCTGTTAGTTCTTGATTTGCAAGACTTCACTCCTGAAATAAGTATGTTTTCTGAAATTCAAGGTAAAGCGAAAGTTAAAGAGTATGCAGAGACCAAAAGAGCATGGAGAAAATATGGAGAGCATTCTTACAATAAGCAGATATCAACGGTTTTAGATTTGAATCGAATACATTTAAGTCCAAATGCTCAAAAAGAAAAAGAGTTACTTATCTATCCTCTGGACAAAATTAAGGAGCTTAGGAGATGTACTAATTGTATTTTACCCGAAACATTTCCTTTTATAGTGTTTGATACGAAAGGTATGTGCAATTATTGTAAGAATCATAAAAAGAAAAATAATGCCAAATCATTGGATGAGTTAAAGAAATTAGTTGAGCCCTTTAAAAAGAAAGATGGCTCACCAGATTGTTTAATTCCTTTAAGTGGTGGTAGAGATAGTACTTATGTTTTGCATTTTTTAAAGAAAGAATTAGGTTTAAATGTCATTACTTATACATATGATTGGGGAATGGTAACGGATCTTGCGAGAAGAAATATTGCGCGAATTTGCGGTAAATTAGGCGTCGAAAATATTATTGTCGCTGCAGATATGCATTGGAAACGAGAAAATATTAGAAAAAATATTACTGCCTGGCTGAGGAATCCAGAATTAGGAATGATTCCGTTGTTTATGTCAGGAGATAAATTTTTCTTTTATTATGCCCACAAAATAAAGAAACAGCTTAATATCGATTTAGAGATTTGGGGAGTTAATGATTTAGAGAATACTAATTTTAAAACTGGTTTTGCTGGTTTGTCACCTCAATTTAATAAGGAAAGAATTTATTCGATTTCATACTTTAATCAAATGAAACTTTTTTGCTTTGTTGCAAAGAATTTGTTGCAAAGCCCAGGATATATTAACCAGTCAATTATGGATTCTCTGGGTTCATTTGCATCTAGATATTTCACCCCAAAAACGGATTATTACCATTTTTTTGATTTTATTACCTGGGACGAAGAGAACATAAACCGTACAATTATCGATAATTATGGTTGGGAAACCTCAGTAGACACTAAATCTACGTGGAGGATAGGTGATGGTACTGCTAGTTTCTACAATTATATATACACCTTGGTTGCCGGGTTTAGTGAGAACGATACGTTTAGATCTAACCAAATAAGAGAAGGAATGATAACAAGAGAGCAAGCATTAGCTTTTGTATATGATGAGAATAAACCTCGTTATAATTCTTTAAAATGGTATTTAGAGATTATCGGTTTAGATTATGAATCGACGATAATGAAAATAAATAACATGCCACGACATTTTTAAATTTTAGTATAGTGTCATATAGTCGTGAGGTTTTTTTACGGTCTACACTTTTCTGTGGTAATATGCTTTATGGCATAGTTGACAGTCGTGATGTTAAAGTCTTTAGAGTTACTTCTGACAAATGAAATCATATCATTACAAGGTAGTTTTAATCGTACTTTATTGGTTACAAGGTTATGTAGTAATTGCTCAGTCACATGAGAGAAACTCTTTACCACGTTCAGGAAAGCAATGGTATGTTTCATCAGCTGTTGGAGTTCAAATTTCCGGGATTAAAAGGGAAGATTTTATCGTTACGAATCTAGCGCCTGCGATAACAGTTTCTTCAGTCTTTTGGTTAAACCCAAGCATAGGAATGGGAATGACATATAAAGGCCCTTATTTTAATTATATTGGAGATGATGATAGACATTCATATTCGTTTATTGCAGCTGAAGGATCATTGAATGTGAATGAAATAGTTTATAAGGAAAAAGAAATGAAGAATGGTTGGAGTTGCATTTTGCATGCTGGAGCAGGTTTCTTTAACAATTATTATTATGGTCAATCTAATGTAAATATGAACGGAGGAATAATTAATGCTATGAAACTAACAAATCGTATTGATTTCTTTATTGACGTTTCTTTTATTGTGGGATGGGACATCTATCAAGGAGATGAGGACATACTTCCGAGTGCAGTTTTGGGATTTAATTATTTGCTTTAAAGATTATAGGAATTAAGGTGAAAAAGTTTAAAAAAGAGGACTTACAAGATTTGGTTATTAAAACGGATAGAATTAATGATATAAGGTTTTTAAATAGATATTTCGAAGAGGTAAATAGTAGGTTAAAATTTGGGGGGAGTTTCAAGGGTAATGTGGAAACCTTAGCGGCACGTCGAATGCATCTGGAAGCAAAATTCCCTTTTCCATTAAATGCGATATATCTATTTTTTGATACAATTATTGTAAGAATTTTTCCGAAATTAAAAATAACGAAAAAACTATATTTCATTATCACTAAAGGAAAAGGTCGTGTTCTATCCAAAGCAGAGACTTATGGAAGGCTATATTCTTGTGGATTCGAAATTGTAGAAGAAGAATATGTGAACAATAGACTTTTTTTTACGGCTGTTAAAGTTAAGGCGCCTATGTATCCCAAGAATCCATCTTATGGATTTCTAATTAGCCTTGAAAGGATTGGCAAAAACGGAAGGCTAATTAAAGTACGAAAATTTCGGACGATGCATCCTTATTCAGAGTTTTTACAGGAATATATTTATGAAAAAAATAACTTGAAAGATGGTGGCAAAATAAATAATGATTTTAGAATTTCACCTGAAGGTAAGATACTAAGAAAATTCTGGATAGATGAACTCCCAATGCTATACAATTTTTTTAAGGGCGAAATGAAATTGGTGGGAGTTAGGCCGATAACTAAACACTTTTTCTCACTTTATAGCAAAGAACTGCAAGATTTAAGAGTTGAAACTAAGCCAGGTCTAATACCCCCGTTCTATGCTGATATGCCTGTTACTTTCGAAGAAATCATGAATTCAGAGCTTAAGTATTTAAAGGCTTATAAAAAGAGACCTTTTCGAACGGACCTTTCGTATTTTTTGAAGGCAGTCAATAATATATTAATTAAAAGAAAAAGGAGTTCATAAAGAAGATGTGTTGTGAGTACGGCTTTTAGTGGCCAATGAACTGATATTCGCTAGACTTGTTTGTTCATTTTCCCTTCTAAGTTAATTACTCTTACTTTTAACCGCGACTGTTTAAATACAGGTCGTCAATAGTGTTAAATTTATAACCTTTTGAAAAAGGAAGTCTATAAGATCATCTGATCATCCCCGCAGCAACCGTTTCGTTTGTTGCTTCGTCTACGAGGATGATGGATCCTGTTACTCGATTGACGTTGTAGTCGTCCACGAATAGGGGTTTTGTTGATCGGATTTTTACTCTCGCGATGTCATTCATTTTGATGGACTTGTCCTCTTCCATCCTATGGAGGGTATTGATGTCCATTTTGTACTGGATCTCGGTAATCATTGCGCGTGCATCAGCGGTAGTCTGCTTAAGGACATATTTCGCACGTGGACGCGGTGGTGTGGCATTGAGCCAGCAGAGCATCACGTCTAAATCTTGTTGCCCGTCCGGGCGGTTTTCACTGCGCACGAGCATATCCCCACGACTGATGTCGATATCATCTTCTAAAGTGATAGTGACTGACATGGGTGGAAAGGCTTCCTCCAGTTCTCCCGTGAGGGTGTGAATGCCTGAAATGGTGCTTTCTAATCCGGAGGGGAGCGCGACTACTTTATCTCCTTTTTTGAAGATTCCTCCGGCAACGCGACCGGCATAGCCTCTGAAATCATGGTATTCGTCGGTGTGGGGACGGATGACTGTTTGCACAGGGAAGCGGCAATCGCGCAGGTTGTAATCTGCAGAGATGTGCACGGTTTCCAGGTTGTGAAGGAGTGTGCCCCCTTCGTACCAGGTCATGTGTTCACTGCGGGTGACTACATTGTCGCCGTGAAGGGCGGACATAGGAATGAATCGGACATCCTGAACATTGAGTTTTGCAGCGAAGTCCGTGTATTCCTTAACCACTCTATCGTAAGCTTCTTGGCTGTAATCTACCAGGTCCATCTTGTTAATACACACGAAGACGTGCGGGATTTGCAAGAGGGAGGCAATGAAGGTGTGGCGCTTGGTTTGTTCGATCACGCCTTTACGAGCATCCACGAGGATGAGCGCAAGGTTTGCGGTAGAAGCACCGGTAACCATATTGCGGGTGTACTGTACGTGTCCTGGCGTATCTGCAATGATGAATTTACGCTTTGGCGTAGCAAAGTAGCGGTAGGCAACATCAATGGTGATGCCCTGCTCGCGTTCGTCTTTA
>Ga0209119_1001440_pt1 | contig 23332 bp, 18 predicted proteins | sample COG_03_FD_184747 | JGI IMG/M metagenome (GOLD analysis project Ga0209119, IMG submission 184747) | Pelagic Microbial community sample from North Sea - COGITO 998_met_03 (SPAdes) (version 2) | ecosystem: Environmental > Aquatic > Marine > Neritic zone/Coastal water | place: Helgoland, sampling... | reverse complement strand
CAGACTAACCCATTCAGACAGAGTACACACCCAGGGCATAAAAAAAGGCGACCCTAGGGCCGCCTTCTTTTTATTCCGCTTTCCAAAACCCTTGATGTTTACACCTCAGGTTTCAGCAATGGCTCTTCGATCAGAGCTTTGCTGACTGGAAAGTCAATTCAATGCCGTACAGACGAGGCGCAGTCACACCCGCTGACTGACGGAAGAACTCGGACTCGTCATTCCGCAGGATCTGCAGTATGGCCACGTCGTTAAAGACGTTGTTGACAAAGCCTGAGACAATCCAGGCGCCATCATTTGAAGTCCAGCTGGCACGCAAGTCAGTTCGACCATAGGCTTGAGTCTTTTCAGCCTCAGTCTGGAAAGGTGAGTAGTACACCTCATCAGTCCAGCTGTAAACACCGAAGAGATCGATGTTACCGCTTTCCACGGGGATACGGTATGTGGCGTAGCCTGTGTACTTAACTTCAGGAACCTGGAGCAACTGGTTACCTTTGATGTTTACCACCTGGTTTGCACCAGGGAACAAGCTGTCTGGCTTATCAAAACCAGCGGTGTCCTTAGTAAACAAGTCTTCAGTGTACTCGCTTGGGGTATAGCTGAAGTTACCACCCAGTGTCAGGTTATCCGTTGCCAACCACAGCAACTCGGCTTCAAGACCATAAATTTCTGCGCCAGGTGCTTCCAATACCGAAGTACTCAGACCACCAATACTGGACACTTCGGTCGCAACCGTATGAATCGTTGTGTAGTCGTAGAAATAGGTTGAAGCGTTCACCTGGATAGTATCGTCAGCGAACTGACCTTTGTAGCCAATTTCATAGGCAGTCAACTCTTCAGGATCATAAGTTGGCGTTGTGCTGAAAAATACCAAGTTATATCCACCTGAGCGATACCCAGAAGTCACCGAAAAGTACATCATTGATGCATCATTCACGTTCCAGTCGAGGTTAATACGGCCGGTTGTCTTCTTGTCCTTGCGATAGAATGGACGATAGACGCTGACGGCCATTGGAATACCGCCATTAACCGCGTGCTCATTCGCAATGGGCTGCTGATTCGCATCGACACAGACACCGTCAGCGTTGACACCCACGGAGCATGTAGTGGCGTCACCTGTCTCAAAACCACCGTTCGCAACATTATAGTCATACAAAGACAAAGTCGGTATGCCTCCTGGGACGATAATATTTGACAGCGTTAGAGCGCCAGAACCATCAGTGAAAAATGGCACGTCGCCGCCGGCAGCAGCGATATAGGTAGTACCCACTTCAGTATAACGGAACAGGTTTTCCTCAGCTGTTATCTCGTCATAGGCATAACGGATACCGGCTGTCAGCGTGAACTTATCATTGATATCCCACACTGCTTGGCTATACGCCGCGAAGGCTTCACGTTTGGTCTGCGTGTGATACAACAGATCACTGCCACGGGTGTTAGGACCGTTCTGAACATCTAGATCAGGGTTGGTACCATCATCACCATACCAGGGAGCAAGTTGCAGGTTATCGGTACGCCCGCCTACACCGCTAAGACCCAGATCAGCGTTTGAATTTTCCACTGAGGCATTGACTGCGCAGGACGCTGCTGGCGTGGCTGCGTTCAAGCAGGCATCCCTAGCAGAGTGGAGCGTCGGAACACCGGTGTAACCCTCAGTGGTAATAACTTGCGCAAAAGAAGGTCCGGCGCCGAAAGGCAGGTACTGGTCATCATAAGCGTCTTCGAATCTTGATCCACCGACAGCTGAATAGTAGTCGCCGCGCTGATCGATCGTCGCGTCATAGAAGAAAATACCTGACGTGATAGAGAAGTTCTCAGAAAAATCGTAGAACGCCTGGAGTTCATGAGAAGAATAATCCGCCTCATGGTTCACGTAAAACTGACGGTCCATAAACAGACTGCCGGTATTGTCATCATCAGTCGTACGACGATAAGACAGCTTGTTATAACCATAAATGTACTTGAGCACGAGATCCTCAGACACATCCCAAGCCGCGGTCATCTGCGTGCCTTGCTGGTCAAATTCTTCTCGGTTCAAACCATTGGTTGCCGCACAGACGTCACTGCCACTGATATCGCCGCCAAACACACAGGCATTTAAGGCTGCTGCACTTGCCGCTGAGGTGTTATTGAAGCCATCCATTGACGCAGCTGCGTTTTGGAAGCCGTTATTACCACTGTAATCAAGACCCGGTCGATTATGCTGTGCAAGCACACCCGCTCCGGTTACTGGATCGTTAAAGGTGTAGGTAGTAGCACCTGGCACCAAAAAGTTAGCCGCCAACGGGTCGGTTACCGTTGAATCGACTCGTCGATAGCCCGGAATCAAATCCGTGGTATTTCTTGATGTCTGGCTTTCTTCATTCAAGACCACCAAACCAGCACCATTAGCACCACCAAAAGATCGGTCGATGTTCATCTGGTTCTGACGCAGGTCTACCTCAAAGGTATCCGTCGGGTTCCACTTCAGTTGTACCGCGATGTTGTCAGTACCCAAACCGTCGATAGCACCATCAGGGTTTGATCCGATATCCTCGATGATACCGTCACGATCACGAAGACTGAAGTTCAGTCTCGCAGCCAGCACATCTTCGACTAACGCGCCGGAAACCATACCGTAGTATTCTGCAGTACCGAAGTTGCCGAAAATAGTTTTGAAAGCAAACTCACTGTCGTAAGTCGGCTCTTTGTAGAGAATGTTGATGGCACCACCCACGGCGTTTCGGCCATACAGTGTACCCTGCGGTCCACGCAGGACCTCAATTCGCTGAACGTCCCAGAAGGTCGCCGCAGTCGCGGTGAGCAAATCTTCCGAATAAACGCCGTTCATATAGGTCGCAACACCAGGGTCGCCACCTAGCGCTCGAAAGTTCCGGCCAACACCGCGAACTGTCGCGTCATAGGGCTGAATCGTTGTCGCTGGAACGAAGTTCTGGAGATCCTCTTGGTTACGAATACCAAAATCGTCAATAAATTGATCGGTAAACGCGGTGATCGAAATTGACGTATCTTGAATTGACGCCTCTTTCCGTTCCGCGGTGACAATCACTTCTTCAATACGTCTTGAGCCTTCTTCGGCCACTGCTACTCCGAACGGCACTAGCGCTGCCCCCAGCAGTAAGACGCGATTGACTCGCTTATCTACTTTAATCATGGATCCCCTCCGAACTAATAAATTTTTTTATTAATCATCCTCGGCAAACCGCACCGACCCAGCAACATTAGGCTTACTAGGGCAATTTGTAAACAGTCTCGAATATCATTACTTTTAATGATGGCGCGGCGCAACAATGCGCCATTTCATGAATGTTACGTAACGACACACTTTTGGTGGTTTGCCACCGCCGCGGTCTATAAAAACAGCTTAAATGCACGTAAATTAGTATTCTTGGCATTTCCAGGCTTACCTGCATATAGCGCAATATCGCGCTGCAGCAATTCAAAAAAATGAACCTAACTATATTTACATGGGGGGGTTTCAATGACCCTCGCAGCAATAATTGACAAACCTAGGGGCTGCAAGCGAAAAATACCTGCGCGGAGCCGAACATTAACAACGACCAACAGTTGAACTATGGGGTTACGACGGCCTCTACATTTAATTACCGAGATTGAATTACCGAGATTGAATTACCGAGATTGAATTACTCAGATTGACTTACCCTGATTGACTCAGCCACGTTGAGCCTAATGTTTCTTCGCCACTCGTTAAGGGTGTACTCTGCAGATGCAATCTGATGCTGTTTGATGCAAGACACTGTGAAAATCCAGCACTATTAAGGTTAACGCTATATGAAACCGACAAACCTACTTTTAATTACGGCTGACCAATGGCGTGGAGACTGCCTCAGTAGCATGGGCCACCCCGCGGTAACAACCCCACACCTCGACCAACTCGCCGCCGAGAGCACTCAGTTTCGCCAACACTATGCCAATGCGGTTCCCTGTGGTCCCAGTCGAGCCAGCCTGCATACTGGCATGTACTTGCACAATCATCGGTCGGGCACTAATGGCACCCCCCTAGATAGTCGTTTTACTAACTGGGCAACAGAGTTGCGAGCCAATGGCTACGACCCGGTGTTGTTTGGCTATACACATACTGCTATGGATCCTCGCGGGGTGCTCGAGGATCATCCAGGGCTTTTCAACGACGAAGGCGTGCTACCGGGCATCCGGCCGATTATTGATATGGGCACACTGTGCCCAGACTGGCGGCGGTTTCTGCAAACCAAAGGCTATCAGTTACCGGATGTCGATGGTGCAACCTATTCGCTGCGCGCAGACACCGCGCCTGACAAGTTCATACCCGAACCCCTGATATTTGATAAGGCCCATACAGACACTTACTTCCTCACGAGTGAGGTGATCAATTACATCCAGGAATTCACTCAGAATACCTCGCCTACACAACAAGGCTGGTGCACTCACTTATCATTGCGCGCGCCCCACCCACCCTGGGTAGCCGCCGCGCCTTATCATTTACGTTATCCGGTTGATAATCTGCCCGCCCCTGTTCGGCAGGTGAATGTAGAAGCTGAACGAGAATCTCACCCATGGCTAGCTGAGCACCTAAGCAATCAGCGCAACCGCAGCCATGTCGACATTGACCGCCATCGTTTATTGCAGACCAGCTACTATGGTTTGATGAACGAAGTAGACGATAATATGGGGCGTCTCATCAACTGGCTGAAAGACACCGGACAGTGGGACAACACGCTGCTGATTTTTACATCCGACCACGGTGAGCAAATGGGCGATCATTGGATGTATGGCAAAGCGGGCTTCTTCGATCAGTCTTACCATATTCCGTTGATTATTCACGTCCCTGGCGGGGAGCCAGGCAGCTGTGATGACTTCACCGAGCATGTCGATATTCTACCGACAATTTTGGCCAGCCTCGACCTGACACTTCCGCGACAGTGCGACGGCTGCTCCTTGTTACCAAAACTGCAAGGCAAGACATTAAGCGATTGGCGCACCTGCGCCCACTATGAATATGATTTCCGTCACTCGCAGGCCGAAAATTCGCTCGGCCTGAACATGGAGTCGGCTTGCCTGAATGTCATTCGAGACACTCGATATAAGTATGTGCACTTCGCCGACTTACCCTGCCTGCTGTTCGACCTGCAAAATGATCCCGGTGAACTGACAAACATCGCGGCTGCGTCACCAGCCATCGTCGCCGAATATGCGCAGAAACTGTTGAGCTGGCGCCTAAGCACCACTGACAAAACGTTGACACACCTGCAGATCAGTCGGACTGAAGGTTTGAAAAATATGACGAGTGAGGGATAATTAGTTGGCCAGACCTCACCTTAACAACCAGGTTTCGTGTCACCATATATTAACCGTTAGAATGAAATAGTTGAGACTTCCGCACTAGGCGTTTATTTTTCAACAGAGCCTGGCGCAACTCGAACACCGCACAGTGCTAAGAACGCCTAAAACACCCTGGCACTAGTTTATGCAGGCGCAGCTGCTTATATTAAGACCCTTGAAACGGGAGCCACAACGATGAACCTGAATCGCCACTTCAACATTACCCCCCTTGATGCCAGCTTTGGCGCCCAGGTCACCGACCTGGATCTGGCCAACCTCGATGATACTGGGTTCAGCAGCCTTTACTCAGCCTGGCTCGAGCACGCCTTACTGGTATTTCCTGGCCAGCATCTCAGCCACCAAGCCCAGATTGATTTTGCTCGACGCTTTGGCGAACTGGAATTCGATCTGGCACCGATCAGTAATGTCAGACGCGATGGCAGCGTCCGGCACGCAGACGGCAGCGATGATGTGGTGAAGGTACTGGTGGGTAATATGGGCTGGCATGCCGACAGCACCTATATGCCAGTGCAGGCCAAGGGCGCTGTGTTTACTGCGCACACCGTGCCTGTCAAAGGCGGCCAAACCGGCTGGGCCGATATGCGCGCCGCCTATGCGGCGCTGGATGATACCTTGCGGGCCCGAGTCGATGGCCTAAGCGCGCACCACTCGCTGCACTATAGTCAGGCAAAAATCGATGGCACGCCGAACCAAAATGGCAGCTATAGCGGCTATGGACTACACGATTTGCCACCACCACTGCGTCCATTGGTCAAAGTTCATCCTGAGACGGGCCGCCCAGCCTTGCTCATTGGCCGCCATGCCTACGGCATTCCCGGCCTCAGCGAAGCTGAATCAGAGGCATTGCTGGAGTCCCTGGTGACCTTTGCCTGCCAAGCACCCAGGGTCTATCACCATCAGTGGTCTGCGGGGGACGCGGTCATCTGGGATAATCGCTGTCTGTTGCACCGCGCTTGTCCCTGGGACATGACGGAACCGCGAGTCATGTATCACTCGCGGATTGGTGGTGACCCGGCGTCAGAGACTGCAGAGGAACGCACGCCTACATAAACAGGCAAGTCGCCCGCAGCTCGATGGACGAGCGACCGGGCTCGCCGAGGTTGACCTGGGGGTCCGCAAAGGCTGAGTGGGGCGTCCAGTAGGGTTTGTCGGTACCAAGGCGGTCGCTGTCATAAGTACGAAAGGCCACCACCTCATCGCGATGCATATTCGGAAAGCCATACCATTGGTGCTGATCTTTGACCTGCGGCGGGGCGATCCCCAAGGTTTCAAAGTCAAAACCGCCACCGGCGTAGTCTTCGACCAATGACGGCCTAATGTCTGTCTGCGGGACCGTTCGCGCATCGCAAAACGCCAAGGGTAAATCCATTTTCTCGGCACCCACGTTCCGCCAAAATTGCAAAATCAGTAAGCGCCTGGCACGGCCAACATCCTCGCCACTAATACCAGCCTGGCGTAAACTACTGAGTGTTTGCGCATCATCCATCAAGTAATGCGCGCGGATAAGATCACCATAGCTGGCAGCAAAGTCTGAATGCACGGAGCGGATCGGCGCGAGATCTGGATGCAAACTCGCCTGTTGCGGATTGCGGATGATATGGCTACCCACTAGGGCATGGTCACAGCCAGTCAATTGTCTGGCTAGTGCGGCAATCTCCGCGTAATGAATTTCCGTAACTTCCTGGTCCTGCCAGTGCTGCACCTGACTCTTATGGGCTAATAGTTCAAAACCACAGTCTTGCCAGCTTCCAGCAATGATCTGACGCCCATCCCGAATAGCCACATTGACGATGACGGGTTCGGCAAAGGACAAGTCAACATAATTCAAGTCGGCTCGACAAAATAGCGGTTGCTGTTGCGTCGTCATTTTATTCCCCTATGGTTAGTCATCAAAGATAGGGCATCACGAAACATTCCGCTCTCGACCAGCCCAATAGACTTTGCGCAGTTCGGTTTTCAGAATTTTGCCCGATGGATTACGCGGTATAGTCTCCATCCAGTCAACGGAGGTCGGACATTTATAGGCGGCAAGCCGCTGGCGACAGTAGGCATAAATATCGTCCTCCGTCAGCGACGGGTCTTTACGTGTGACAATCGCTTTCACCGTTTCACCCCAGCGTTCACTGGGAATACCGATGACCGCCGCATCGGCAATGCCGGGGTGGCTCATCAGGGCGTTCTCGATCTCAGCAGGATAAATATTTTCACCCCCAGAGATGATCATGTCTTTCACCCGATCATGAATAAACAAAAAACCCTCTTGCAGGTAGCCCGCATCGCCAGACTTGAACCAGCCATCAGCATCAATACACTCTGCCGTGGCCTCATCATTACGCCAATAGCCCCGCATAATTTGCGGGCCCTTGATCCAAATTTCACCCACTTCACCATCTGGCAGTAGCGCGCCAGTGAGCCGATCCACAATTCGCAATTGGTGACCGACCACAGCTTTACCGCAAGAACGCAACAGGCTTGCCCGTCGACCACCTGGGTCATGATCTTCAGGCATCAAAATAGTAACGCCCCCCGTGGTTTCTGTTAGGCCATAAACTTGGTAAAATCGAGCCTTAAAAGTCTTCATTGCAGCAACCAAGACTTCTTCAGTGACGGGTGAGGCGCCGTAGGTAATTGACTCCAGGCTGCTGTAGTCAATATCCTGCACATTCGGCTGAGCCAAGAGGAACTGCATCACCGCCGGCACAAAGATCGTATGCGTAATGCGAAATGCCGGGATGACTCGAAGAATTTCCTGCAGGTCCACATCCCGCAATAGAATAGAAGTAGCACCGCTGAACACACCAATCACACCCCAGCCACTACCCGAGATATGAAACAGCGGCATACACACCAAATTAACGGTCGTCGGCGAAAAATTCAGGGCCCCGAGACCTTCGCTCATCAGGGCGATCATATTGTTATTTGTGGTTTCAACACCTTTCGGCAGGCCAGTGGTGCCTGACGTGTATAGCTGATAACAGGTGTCTTCAGGTGCGACGGGGACATTGGGATCATCAATGGCTTGGCCAGCAATCCATTGTTCGTAACTGAGATATCCCGAATCGCCGGGATCGCCAATGACTACGATATGATCCAGATTCAATGTCATCTGCGCCAGGTGACCCAGAAACTCATCACCTACCAGTAGCACTCGAGACTCACTGTGATTGAGTATGTACTCCATCTCCGGGGGCGCCAAGCGCCAGTTAACAGCCACTGACACCGCGTTGAGCTTGGTCACACCGAACAGGCTTGTGAAATACTCCGGCGTATTCTTATGCAGGTAAGCCACGCGATCCTGCTCACCGACCCCCATACTGCGCAGTGCGTTGGCACACTGGCAAGCTTCAATATCTAGCGCTTCATAGGTCCATTGGCGATCGTCAGCTGAGTAGATTAGCGCCACTTGGTCTGGTCTAAGAGACCGCTGCGTTCGCGTGATATCGCTCAAGGTCTGGATCGTCATTCACATTCTCCTGGTATGGCTTTGACAGTCACTCAGCATCTCAGTCAACAGCGCATTGACTGGCACCAGCTTGAGTGTAGCCAGATCACGGGGGTTGATACAACCACTCTAGTGCGGCACTTCGCCGGCGAGTAAAGCTTCAGCCAAGCTTTCTCGCGTAAAGCGATAATCTTTACCACAGAACTCACAACCCATCACCACCTCGGGCATATCCGCAAACAGACTATCGACCTCGTCCTTACCCAGCAAAACCAACGCATTCGCCGTTCGCGTCAGTGAACAACTGCAGCTGAAAATGACCGCGCTCGGGGACTGAATCCGAATGGGCTCCGCGGCATAGAGCCGCAGCAGCAAAGTCTCAGCAGCAAGGTCAAGCAACTCCTCGGGGCGGGTGGTATCCGCCAGGATAACTGCATGCTCCCATTGTCGGACTCGCGCTTCAGGGTCCATGACTAACTGTCGGGGCAATTGTTGAAGCAGCAGACCTCCGGCTCGGTGGTTGTCAGCGGACAGCCAAATCTTGGTCATCAGCTGCTCGGATTGCTGAAAATAATACTCCAGGCACGCTGCCAAACTTCCGCCCGTTAGCGGCACCAGGCTCTGATAACTTTTGCCTACGGCCGGTTCCACCGTCATCACCAAGGTACCTTCACCTAGCAGTGCCGCAAAATCCTGACCGTCAACGGTCTGACCCAGACGGGCGATGCCGCGGATACTGCCATCATGGCGGCACTCCGCCACCACCACGTTCAGCTCGCCATCGCCTCGAGCTTGCAATACCAGACGACCATCGAATTTAATGGTGCTGCCTAGCAGTACACTGGCAGACAGAAATTCACCCAACAGGCGCGCAACCGCCAACGGATATTGGTGATCAGCCACTACGCCCTGATAGCTGGCCTCGAGCTGGACAATTTCACCGCGAATATCGGTGTCATCAAAAAGAAATCTCTGCGAATAATCTGACATCCCGTCTGGCACCCCACCTGGCATAAGTCCTCACACGACCGGCATTTGCCGGCCAAGTCTGTATTGAAAGCCGCGAGTATACCATCAGGGTCTTTGCCGCATCACCATGCCGGTCATTGACGCGACTCTACTCTTCGACCCAACAACAGGGTATCTTTACGGTCAACAACCTTAGACCTGAAGGACGCTAGCAATGAACTTTGAATTCTCGGAGGAACAAAACCTGCTGCGGGAACAGACCCGTGGCTTTCTCAAGGATTTCTGTTCGCCCAAGGTGGTGCGCGCATCACTAGAAGCCAACGGTCCCTTTAACCAAGAATTATGGCGCAAAGTCGCCGAGATGGGCTGGACATCCACCATAATTCCCGAGGAGTACGACGGTCTCGGCCTGAGCTATCTGGAGTTATCGGTTATCGCCGATGAACTCGGCCGGGCCATGGCGCCCCTGCCCTTTTCATCCAGCGTTTATCTCGCCACAGAGGCTATTCTGGCTCAGGGCTCGAAAGCCCAGAAAGAAGCCTGGCTGCCAAAATTAGCCTCGGGAGAATTAATCGCCACCTTCGCCATGGCTGAAACTCATGGCCAGGCATCACCAAAAAATCTCACCACGACCGTGACCGGCGACAAGATTCATGGCACCAAGACACCCGTCCCCGATGGTGATTACGCCGATTTAGCCATCGTTGTCGCGCAATCGAGTAAAGGCGATGGCGCCAGCTGGTATTTGGTAGATCTGACTCAAAGCGAGATCCAACGCGCGCAAGTCAGAACTCTCGACCCCAGTCGTTCACACGCTCAAATCGATTTTAATGGCGCCTCTGCCGAACTCATGGGCACTGATGGTGGCGGTTGGACCGCAACTCAGAATCTGCTGAACCGAGCAGCCGTGCTATTTGCCTGGGAACAGGTGGGTGGTTCCGACGCCGCGCTGGAAATGGCCAAGGAATACGCCCTGGGTCGCTATGCCTTCGGTCGACCCATCGCCAGCTATCAGGCAATCAAACATAAGCTCGCCGAAATGTATGTGCGCAATACCCTGGCACGGTCGAACTGTTATTATGGTGCTTGGGCATTGAACACCAATGCCAGCGAACTACCCATCGCCGCTGCCACAGCGCGAGTCAGCGCCATTCAAGCCTATTATTTCGCGGCCAAGGAAAATATTCAGACCCACGGTGGCATGGGCTTCACCTGGGAATTTGATTGCCAATTCCACTATCGACGTTCCAAGATCCTCGCGGTCAATGTGGGCAGTGAACGCCAGTGGCAAGACAAACTCATTACCGCCATCGAACAGACCAGCGCAGCCTAGGAGGACATCAGTATGGATTTTAACGACAGCAAAGAAGAAGCAACTTTCCGCAACGAAGCGCGCGAGTGGCTGGTGGCGAACGCCCCCACCGCAACCGATCTAGCCGGCCTGGATGATATGGGTCAGGCCAAACTTTGGCAAAAGCGCAAAGCAGATGCCGGTTGGGCCTGCATTCGTTGGCCAAAGGAATACGGCGGTCGCGGCGCTAACGCGATGGAACAGGTTATTCTCAGCCAGGAAGAAGCCAAAGTGAAAGCCCCGAATACCGGGTTTTTCAGCATCGGCCAGGGCATGGCCGCACCGACTATGATGACTTGGGCCAGCGAAGATCAGAAGAAACAGTATTTACCCAAGCTCGCCAGCGGCGAAAATATTTGGTGTCAATTGTTCAGCGAGCCTGCCGGCGGCTCTGACCTTGCTGCGCTGCGAACCCGTGGCGTTCGAGATGGTGACGAATGGGTCGTTAATGGTCAGAAAATCTGGACCTCGGGGGCTCAATATTCCGACTTCGGGATTTTGGTATTGCGGACCGATCCGAACGTCGCCAAGCACCAGGGCTTAAGTTATTTCTTCCTCGACATGAAGTCGCCTGGGGTCGAAATCAAGCCGATCAAACAGATCTCCGGAGCGTCGGGCTTCAACGAGGTTTACTTCACCGATGTTCGCATTCCTGATGCGCAAAGACTCGGCGAGGTGGGTCAAGGCTGGCAAGTAGCCTTGACGACACTCATGAACGAGCGAGCTTCTATCGGTGGTGGTGGCGGCGGGGCTGGTTTCGAGCAGATTATGAAACTGGCGCAACGACTCAATATCGACGACAAACCTGCCATCGAAGACAAGCAGGTCCGCGCCAATCTGGCAAACTGGTATGTCCGTCAATCGGGATTGAAATATACTGGCTATCGGTCAATGACCGCTTTGTCTCGAGGTGAGATTCCTGGGCCGGAAAATTCCATTGGCAAGCTGGTGGGTGCGCCGCTGACCCAGGATCTGGCCTCCTTCGCCATCGACCTAATGGATCAAGCCGGTATACTCTGGAGCCCTGAAAGTGCCGAACTGGAAGATATTTTCCAGTCCGCGTATATGAGCATTCCAGGCTTGCGGATTGCAGGTGGTACCGATGAGATCATGGCCAACATTATCGCCGAGCGCGTTCTGGGCCTGCCCCAGGATGTACGCGTAGATAAAGGTATACCCTTTTCGGAAGTGCCTACTGGCAACTAAGCACAAAAGATCAAAAAAAAGCGGAATAAAAAAGGGGCGAAAGCCCCTTTTTTATTCCATTGATCAAACTGCCGACAAGCGCTCTCGGATCAAACGATCTTGGCCGCGTTGATCGATATCACTGCCCCGTAAATTTCGCAGGGCGCTTTTCGAGAAACGCTTTAATCCCCTCGACATTATCCGCGGAGGCGCCCGCCTGAGTCTGCAACTCAGTCTCCAACTGCAACTGCTGACTGAAGCTGTTCTCCTGAGAGTCCCAATAGGCACGACGAATCAAGCCCAACGAGAAGGGTCCATTAGCAAACTTCGTAGCGATCTGCATGGCTTCACCCATGACGTCGGCATCTTCTACCAGACGATTGATCAAGCCCCATTCAAGGGCTTTTGCAGCGGGTAACCGCTCTGCCATCATGGACAACTCTGTCGCCCGGCGCCAACCAACAATCCGGGGCAACAGCCAAGTCGCGCCACCGTCAGGAATCAAACCCACGTTGGCGAAGGCCTGCAAAAAATAGGCGCTCTTCGCCATCACGACCATATCCGCCATGATCGCAAAACTCATCCCGACGCCGACGGCCGGACCATTAACCGCCGAGACAAAAGGAAATGGCAGGCGCCGTAATTTATTCATCACCGAGGCATAATGGGTTTCGAGAATATGGCCTACCGGCGGCAAGCTACCAGCTTCACCTCGGGCCGCCAGGTTTGCACCGGCGCAAAACGCCCGGCCTTCACCCGTCATGATCAAACACCTCGCACCACTATCGGGATGGGCCACCTCGCTGATGGCGGCGGACAATTCTTCCACCATGATCTTCGATAAGGCGTTGAGGACATCCGGTGCATTGAGGGTAATCACCGCCACTTTGTTCTCGATCGAGACTTTGACGTATTGATAGTTCAAGGGCTTGCTCCTGGCTACATTAAAGGCTACATACTTCGTTAAAGGCTACATACTTAGTTAAAGGCTACATACCTCGTTAAGGGCAACAGACATCGTTGCAGACGACATACTACGTTTGCATTTTGGTACTGTCGACTGCTAAGTCGCGGCCTTGGGCGGCGGACCCGCGCGGGTATAGCGCGTGCCCGGCGGGTCAATCGCCCAGTCTGGCGCTTGCGACCATTGGTCACCATAAACCAGTTCCGCCATGGGGCGACGGCGCACGGGACCGTGTTTACCCGCGGGCTTCCCCAGGGTCACCGTGGCAGCGATAAACACCGCCTCAGGAATATTCAACAGTGCCTTAAGTTCCGCATCAACCTGATGATGAAACCCAGTAATGACACCGCCATAGCCAATAGCCCGAGCCGCGAGCAATAAATTTTGCACTGCTGGGTACACCGAACCACCCTCAGCTGGCGTGGGTTCGCGATAACGCACTAGGCACGGCAGGATCAACACAGGCGATTTTTCAAAGCCCTGGACATATTGATCCATAGTGCGCGCCATCCGCGCCTTGGGAGACTGGGCATCACCACCAGAACCCTGGGCATAACCGTCCCGTTCAAACTTCTCCGCCCACAATGCACGAGCCGCCTCGCCGATCAAGGCTTTCGCCTGCCGGGCTCGAGCGGAGTCTGTCAGCACGACAAACCGAAAGGGCTGGCGATTGGAACCACTGGGCGCTCGAGTTGCGCCAAACAAGATATCTCGCAGATCTTTCTCTGGTATTGGCTCATTAGCGTAGCGGCGGATCGCTCGCGTACTGCAAATCCCGGCAAGCAAGCCGATTTGATCCTCGGCCAAGGGCTCATCGGCCCATGAATAGTGGGATATTGATTCTGACATATAGTCTCCTGAGTTTGCTCCAGCACTGAGCCACGAACTAAAACATGAACCAAACCATGAATTCAAGTATGCGCCCGGCCATGCGCCGAGCCATGGACCAAACTGCGACTAAAACACGATCGCACTCCACCTTGCTGCCTGATTTGAAGCCAAGCTGCAACGAAATCAAGCATTTATCCTATATTCAAGCCGGCGGGCGTGTAACCCGTCGCACTAATGCCTATACTAGGTCCGCTATCGCCCACGAGTATTATCAACATGTTGAAGATCGGCCACTCCTACACCCTGGAAGTCATCAAGCGAGTGGAATTTGGCGTTTTCCTGGATGCCGAGAACCTGGGTGAAGTGCTGCTACCCAACCGCTATATACCGGACGATGTTGCGCTCGGCGACCATTTGTCGGTGTTTCTGTATCTGGACTCAGACAATCGCACCGTCGCCACGACCCTGGAACCTAAAGTCCGAGTCGGTGAATTCGCCTATTTGGAAGCCGTGGCCAATACCGATTACGGCACCTTCCTCGACTGGGGCCTGGCGAAAGACTTGCTGGTCCCCTTCGGGGAGCAACATCGCCCCATGGAGGTCGGCACTTTTTATCTTGTGTACGTTTACCTAGGACAGGCAGACGGTCGAATTACCGCATCCTCGAAAATCGATAAATTCCTGGACGACGACCGCCCGCATGAATTCCAGCCTCGTCAGCCCGTTGATTTAATTATCGCCAACAGCACCGAACTCGGCTACAAAGCGATCATCAACCATAGTCACTGGGGTCTGTTGTACAAAAACGAGGTTTTTCAGCGCATCAGCTTTGGCCAAAGTTTGCGTGGCTTTATCAAACAGGTACGGCCCGATGGCCGCATTGACCTGGGGCTTGCCGCAGGCCGCGAGGTCCGCGACAAATACGCCACGGTCATCCTCAACTATCTGCACCAGCAGGAAGATGGCTTTGCCGCCGTACACGACAAGTCTGACCCGGCACTGATCACCCGCCTGTTCGGGATAAGCAAGAAAGCCTTTAAACAAGCTATCGGGGGTTTGTACAAACAGCATCTGATAGTGATTGAGAAAACCGGTATCCGCCTGGTGGAAGCCGCACCGACCGAGGAGCAATAGCATGGCGGTTCATTGGTATCCCGGCCATATGCACAAAGCCAACAAGGATATGGCATTGTCCTTGCCGGAAGTTGATCTGATCATCGAACTCCTTGATGCACGTCTGCCCTTTAGTAGTGCCAACCCTTTGCTGAGCAAACTCGGCGCTGACATGCCGCGCATCAAAATATTGAGTAAGTCAGATCTGGCCGACCCAGAGGTGACTGCTCGCTGGCAGGCTCATTTCGAACAGTCGCAGACCGTTAAAGCACTGTTAACCACACTGACCCAGTCTGACAAGGCCCAGGCCGTGGCCGCCGCCTGCCGCAAACTGGTGCCGCGAAAAAACAACGCTACCCATAATATTGTGGCCATGATCACGGGCATTCCAAATGTCGGCAAGTCAACACTGATCAATGCGATGGCAGGCAAGGCCATCGCCAAGACCGGCAATGAACCCGCGATCACCAAGGGTCAGCAACGCATCAATCTGCGAAACGGTATCTTGCTGGTAGATACACCCGGCGTCTTGTGGCCGAAGATCGAAAATGAACTCAGCGGTTATCGCCTCGCCACTACCGGCGCGCTCAAGGACACGGCCATCAACCATGTTGAGATCGCCTACTTTGCCGTCGACTATCTGCTGAAACATTATCCTCAACGCCTGATCGAACGGTATGGCATCGAAGAACTGCCCGACAATGAACTGGCGTTCCTGGAACTCATGGGTGCCCGCCGCGGCTGTTTGCGTGCTGGCGGCCAAGTTGACTTGGACAAGGTATCGAGTCTGTTATTAAACGAATTGCGCTCCGGCAAACTCGGCCAGGTCAGCTTCGAAACCCCTGAAATGGTTGAACTTGAGCTCGACGAAATACGCCGGCGGCAGACTGAGAAAGCAGAAGTCAGAAAAAAGAAACGCGTCGAACGCAAAGCTCGCCGCAAAGTGTAGGCGCAGCAACGATTCTCCGACGCGTGAAGCACCCCGAATAGCATCATTGGGCATCAACTCTAGACCTTGACTTCTGCGTAAAACAACCACCATGGCTCAAACTAACAAACTCACATTCCCGCCAGCATACCAACCCCTCGCTGACTCGAGATACCTCGCCATACTTATTAATGATGACGGTAAAATATCACTGTACATGCTCTGACTACAGCGTATGATGCCGCGGTGTTCTATGGTCAGAATCCCAACAATAAGCGGCCATACAGAATAGCGGAGCAATCTGATTGATTCGCCTTCTGGTAGTTCACCAACAAAAATCAGTGGACAGGAGCCCAGCTCAGCCTGAGCAATCCTAATACCTTGCTATAGACCTTGATACCCTCGCTGTCTGTATCTGTGCAACGTGGCACCGGCAGATTCGCTATGTGTATCATCTTAACGGAGAAAAATTTTGGGGAATTTTAAGAAAAAAGCACTCGCAGCTATGATGCTGCCGGCGCTGGCACTCAATGTGTTTGCTGCAGAGCAAGCGATGGAAGAAGTGGTTGTTACCGGTTCTTACATCAAGTCCAGCCCAACTGACGGCGCAACACCGATCGATGTCATTTCACGCGACAATATCGACGAGATGGGCGCAATGTCAATTTCAGATATCACTCGTAACCTGACCGTTAACAGCGGTTCAGAGAACGTACCTGACTCCTTTACCTCTGGCGCCACACAGGGCACCAGTAACGTCAACCTGCGTGGCCTGGGCCTGGGTTCTACCCTGATTCTGGTTAACGGTCGACGTAACACCTTGGCTGCTGCCACTGCCAACGATGGCTCAAGCTTCGTTGACACCAGCATGATTCCTGCTGCTGCGCTGCAACGCGTTGAAGTTCTGAAAGAAGGCGCTGCTGCCATCTATGGTTCAGACGCAGTCGCCGGTGTAGTTAACTACATCACGCGTAAAGACTTCGAAGGCACCGAGATTGGCGCGACTTTTCAGTCAACGACTTCTGACAGCCAAGAAGACTCGCAGCTGACTTTTTTGCACGGCTGGGCCAACGACACGACTAACATCGTTTTTGCCGCCGAGTACATGGACCGCACGCCTTTGAGCAGCTCCAAGCGTCCTAGATTGACTGACCAAGCTAATTCAGGCCTGGGTAACTCATTCCTGCTATTTGGCGCCGCGACTGTCGCTGATGGTCCCTACGCTGGCGATTACGCAGCATTCGAAAATGTCGCTGATGCGAATTGTGTTGCTAACGACGGCATCATCATTCCACAAGCCAGCGGCGAGCGTTGTGGTTTTGCTTACGGCCCACGTTTCAACGTGGTCAATGAAGAAACTCGCAAGCATGCTTACGCCAACCTGAAGCAGGACCTGGGCAACGACCTGGAATTCAATGCTGAAGTCATGTGGGCTAATGTTGAAGTACTGGATAACCCTCAATCACCAAGCTACCCTGCTTTGTCTTACCTATCTCCGTCGCGCGCTATTGGCGCTGGCGTTGCCGGCAACCCTTTTGGGGTACCGGCACTCTGGTTAGGTCGCCCACTGGGCTCGGCCTTTGCATCACCCTTGGCGCCACGGGATAACGCTCACTTCCGCGTCTCCATGGAACTGGACGGTGAAATCGGCGACTACCACTTCAACACGGCGCTGACTAACAGCACTTATAAGGGCAAAGGCACTCAGCCTGACACCAGCACCTCGAAGTTTGATAATGCTATTGCTGGCATCGGCGGACCGAATGGCGATGAGTCATGGGATCTGTTCGACCCTTCCAACAACAGCCAAGCACTAATCGACTTTGTGTATGCTGAGCAGATTACCGAAACTGAAACCGACCTGACCACTTTCGACTTTGTTATCGATGGTGAAATTGGCGTGATCAACTTCGCTTCTGGCCTACAGTACCGTCGTGACGCGCTGACCGTTAATCGCAACGAGATCAGCCGAGTTGAGTTTGACGCAAGCGGCAACCTGACCCAGTTCGCTGACCTGATGTTCCTGGGTGGCGGTGTCAATGTTGACCAGTCACGTTCAGCCTGGGCTGCATTTGCCGAAGGCCAATGGGAAGCCACTGACGCGCTTGAACTGCGTTTTGCCGGTCGTTATGAGGATCTCGGTGACGAGACAACTTTCGATCCAAAAATCTCTGCACGCTTTGAAGCTGCTGATAACCTGGTCATCCGCGCCTCAGCCAGTAGCTCTTTCCGTCAAGCGTCTTTGCATCAATTGTACGCCAGCTCAGTGGGCTTACAGGGTATTCAAGACTACAATGTCGATGGAACTGCCAATGCTGGTACAGTATTCATTCGTATTGCGCAAAATGCTAACGAGAACCTGAAGCCTGAAGAATCCAACAACTTTAACGTTGGCGCTATCTGGGATCCTATCGACAGTGTTCACCTGAGCATCGACTACTGGAAAGTGGATTACACCAACGTAATCACCATCGAAAGTGCCCAGGGTAAGGTCATCCAAGACCCAACTCAGTCAGACGTGAAGCGTACCACTGGCGGTACTCTGATTGGCGTTACTACTAACTACTTTAATGCGGCTTCAGTAGACACCGATGGCTTGGACGTAGAGGCAGGCTATAACTTCCCAGCGTCTGACATCGGCGAGATGAGCCTGACGTTGGCAGCAACTCACATGTTGAGCTATGAGATTCCAGTCGCTGGAGACGTGGTTGGCTTGTTCAACCATGATAACTTTGCGCGTTCGTTGCCAGAAACTAAGGCTAACACCACTTTCCGTTGGTCTAATGGCGATCACAATGCGTCCATCGCGGCACGTTACATCTCCTCTTACGAAACGACTCGTGCCGGTGCACCTGCTGGCTACAGCAACAACATCGACAGCATGGTGACCTGGGATCTGCAGTACAACTACGAGTTGGCTATTGCTGACGCCACTGCTCGCATCACGCTGGGCATGTTGAATGCAACAGACGAAGAGCCACCCCGTGTTTGGGATGCGGCTAACTTCAGCTACGACCCACGTCAGCATGACGCCCGTGGTCGTATGGCTTACTTGAGCGTAAAATTGGGACTGTAATTTTAACCCCATGAGCGTTTTTGCCGGTGCCAACTGACACTGGAAAACAATCAAAGGTAGCGTGAGGCAACTCACGCTACCTTTTTTTTGGGCTGCGAAAAACTTCGACAGCCAAAGACTTTTGACTCAAGCGCACAGCTCACCCAACCGACTCTGTCGCCCTACTCAATCCAATTTATTAACGTCTGAGATCAACTAACAAAAAACAACAAATACTGATCTAGCCCCTTGATATTTTCTCCGCTTAGCCTAATATCGCCGCCCTTATTCATCAGCAGGATCAAGCCATGCACACCTCACGAATCGCTTTAGCAACAGCGATAATCAGCATACTCGCTACCATCAGCCCACTGAGTTTCGCCATTGAGGAAGTCAGCGGAGTTACCCTCAATCCGGGTGTCGGAGTTTCCCATTATGACGATGAGCGCAGTTTGAATAATGGCCCACATGGCTCGCTCGGCATCGGCTACCGCTTCGACAACCCATGGGGCGTCGAATTTAACTACACTCGGATCAACACAGATACAGACCCTGTCAAACTCGACGTTGATGTGGATCAATGGCGCCTTGATGGCCTCTACCAATTACCCGCCAGCGGCAACCTGCGCCCCTTCACTTCCTTTGGTCTGGGCAAGGCCAACTTCGACAGCGCCGGCATCCGCAGTAGCGACAAGCAAATGAACTTGGGCCTGGGTATGAAATACCTGCTTTCAGCCAACTCCGCACTGCGGGCTGACTTGAAAGTATTCCGCGCCTTTGATGACAAGGAAGTGGACAGCAGCTTTACCCTTGGTTACCAATATACCTTTGGCAGCACTAAACGCGCCGCACCCGTGGCCACCCTAACACCCGTGCTAATGGATCCAGACAGCGACAATGATGGGGTCTTCGATGCCATAGATCAGTGCCCCGCGACTCCCAGTGGCGTTGCCGTCGACAGCACTGGTTGCGCGCTCGACAGCGATCGCGACGGCGTCATAGATGCAATTGACGCTTGCTCAGATACACCTCCACCGGGACTGGTTGACAGCAACGGGTGCTACCGCATTCTGGAGAAAGAAGTTCGCGTGACGATCGATGTGGAGTTTGACTATAACTCTGCCAACTCACGGCCCGAGCACAAGGCCCAGCTTCTGCAGGTTGCGGATTTTATGCAACAATATCCCACGACCCGCGTAACCTTCGAGGGACATACGGACAGCCGTGGCAGTGACCGCTATAACCTGCGGTTATCAGAACAGCGCGCCGCAACCATTGCGAAACTGCTCACAGAAGCCTTCGGTATCGACGGCACTAGAATCTCCGCTATTGGGTTTGGTGAATCCAAGCCAATCGCCAACAATGATACCGAAGCCGGTCGGCAGAAAAATCGGCGTGTAGTCGCCGAGATTAAGGCCATGACTCAAGAAGTTTTACAGCGGAACTAGCCACACTCCGCCTTTAACTGAAAGACCCTAAGTGACAGACCTTTATCGCCAGACAGTAAGCAATGAGCCTTCCGCGGAACGGCTTATACCTGAAGAGACTCAACACCTAGCGTTGAGTCCCTCAGGTTTCCGCAAGCGGGCCTCACCTTGAGTTACTCAAAGCCGGTGGAAGTTACAAAACTCTGGCTATCTTCATGTACCGATTTCACGTCGTTGACAGCGAACTCAAAGTCAGGCCAACCCTTCACAATGCAGGGTATCATAGTCTGATCATCAAGAATCTTAGCGTATTCCCGTACGACCGAAGTTTGCATAATGCCCTGACCATTGATGACAGGACCCTAACCTTGGGTCTACACGGCCTTGTAACCTAAAGTTTTTATCCGCTTAATTGCAATCCTGCTATCGAGTGGGAATAGTTTTTTGCTTACCGACCTCTGATTAGATTTACTCAGAATTAGACGTTGTCTTTCGCAGTAACAATGCCAGGCTCATGCGAACATGACTGGCCAAGGTCATTATCGGGGTACATGCAGAGCCAGACAGTACATTGAACTCGAGCGATCCGAGGGTGATTGCTCGCCAACTTATATTCAATTCAGCAACCGATCAGCGGATCGCAGCAGGATTAACTCGAGGCGATCAGGACCACAATTTGGAAAAAGAATTCAACAGCGTCATCAACACCGGGGACGAACCAAACGCTTAGTACGGTTACGGCGACAACAACGGCTATGCGTGCATATAAATTCTTCATTATTGTGCTTCCCCTGTCGTTCTCGGTGCGGCTTCAAACATCCATAGGTCACCTGAATCGATGGCTGCCGGCGTCGCCGACGACGCATATTTTTCGTTTAAGAGTTCGGTCAACGCCTCGAGTCCCGCGCCACTTTTAATGCGAACTAACTGACGTTCATAGCGCACGCCGTTTATCCGCACGATGGCGCGACCATCTTTCTCAGCCTGGGCCGGCCAACTTTTCCAAAGTTTGCCGACCAAACTGTTCATGTATCCCGACCAGACATATATTTTTCCATCGACTGACGCAGTCCAAATTCGTCTCGATTGTTCTGGGTTGAGCAACTGCAACTCGAGCGTATCAACGTCGTTGACGAAACTCCAGTCCGGTTCGACACCGCGGTATAGTTCGCCTGCGACCAACGCGCCGCCAGAAAAAACCCGATTCGGACCGTCCGCAAAGCGCTGCTTAGTGGCGGCGGTAATAATGGCTGTGGCTAATATCAACAATAACCACAGGCTAATAACACCGGCTTTTTTTAGTACACTCATAGTGTTGTCTCGTTAGTCGTTCATTAATGCGTTCGGCAAGCTAGCGAAAGTTCAATAAATGCTCAATCACTAAAACTCAATCACCATGCGTCCACGTGTACCACCGCGCTCAAGTCGTTCGTGAGCAATACTGGCATTTTCCGGTGATACCGAGTCAGCGACCCGAAGGGTTAGTATACCCTGTTCAACCTGTTCTCTTAGCAGATCGAGTTTTTCGTAAGCGCCGTCGTAACGGGTCACCCAGGTTGCAGTAAATTTAATATCTCTTTGTTGTTCGCCCTTGAAGCCTCGAATGGCGGTAAAGCTGCCACCATCTTTTACTGCGTCAATGGCAAGTTCGTTCAGCAATGCGCCATCGGCAAGACCGTCGACGCCGTCGGGAAAGTGTTCGCGTATTTTGGCTGCAAAACCGTCACCTCTACTGATAATAATATCGGCCCCAAGGGACTGCAGTAATGCTCGATCTGACTCAGTGCAGTCTGCGATCACCACTAAGCCATCAGCTTTGGCAAGTTGAATGACATAACCGCCGTAAGCACCCGGGCCACCTGTGACCGCAAGTACCTGGCCGGGCTCAAGTGCCAACAAATCCAGTGAAAGCCTCGCTGTGAGCGCATTCATAGGTAAGGTGCAGGCTTCGACGTGAGTAGTATTCGCTGGTGCGCGCACGACGGCCCTTTGATCCAAAACGATTTGTTCTCGGTAAGCGCCATGGGTGGCGTCTGGTACGACCATCGCCATGACGCGATCGCCAACTTTGATGCCCGTTGTGACACCTTCACCAATTTGGTCAACGATACCCGCGGCATCCATTCCTGGCACGTAGGGTGGCGGGTCTTTTTTCTGCATTTCAGCGCGCATACCGTTCCTACCAACAACATCTGTAGGATTGACCGCTGCGGCGTAATTGCGTATCCGAATCTGTCCCGGACCGGCCTGCACCGCGGGCACATCAACCACTTGCAAAACCTCGGGACCGCCGTGTTCCATTATTCCTACTGCGCGCATTATCTTCTCCGAATACAACCATATATAAGCATTAATACTGCAGCCTTTGCCGCAGACAAACAAGTGCCGAGAGGCCCCAAAAAAGATTAACAACGATAATCAAAAATTTGTCGAGTCCGCGATGCAGTGACAGGAAATCTATCTGTCGCTAAGTAAACCAGGCATTTGGCAAAGATAGATACCCGCATTACACACCTGAGTCACTTTTCTATGCTGAAAGATCAGGCGCAACATCATCGAAACCCAAAAAGCGCTTGACCTGAAAATTCTATCATCGGCTGACCAACCATCATGTGCTGGGCTGCGACGTGAACGTCGCGACATTATTGCTGTCAACATGACGTCGAGGACGCCCAGGTAGAGGAACCTTGGTGTTCTTTAAATTGGTGCGCCCAGAGAGATTCAACG
>Ga0209119_1001424_pt1 | contig 23519 bp, 21 predicted proteins | sample COG_03_FD_184747 | JGI IMG/M metagenome (GOLD analysis project Ga0209119, IMG submission 184747) | Pelagic Microbial community sample from North Sea - COGITO 998_met_03 (SPAdes) (version 2) | ecosystem: Environmental > Aquatic > Marine > Neritic zone/Coastal water | place: Helgoland, sampling... | reverse complement strand
CCTTAAAAAAGTTACAGAAATTGTTGAATGAGTTGATGGAGCATCCAACAACAGGAACAGGTCAGCCTGAAATATTAAAACATAATTTAAAAGGATTATACTCAAGAAGAATCAATCATAAACACAGATTAGTCTATTCAATAAATGAAGAAATCGTTACTGTGTATGTATTATATGCATATTCACATTACGGAGAGAAATAACCGAAAAATCCTCTGCTGGTGCGCGAATCCATTCGCCTTCCAAATAAATTTTAGTATTTATTTACGACTATTTAGTTTATTAAAAAGTAATTTTATCAAAAACTAATAAACCTCAATTATTATGAAAAAATCGAATTTTATGACCTCAATTGTATGTGCATTTTTAATGTTAGTATCATTTAATGTAAATGCTCAGAAATTTAAAGGGCTAGACGCTAGTCCTATGGATGTAGCATCCTTTCCTAGTTCTTATAAAAAATCAGACAAACTTGTTAAAATAACATACAGTCGTCCGCAATTGAAAGGACGTTCGGTGGGTGAATTAGCTCCCGAAGGAAAGGTATGGAGAACTGGGGCAAATGAAGCTGCTGAGTTAACATTATATACAGATATGGTATTAGGGACTACTAAAATAAAAGCTGGTACATATACGTTTTACCTAATCCCAGGCGAGGGAGAATGGACTGCGATTGTTAGTACGGACTTAAATGTTTGGGGAAGTTATTTCTACAACGAAAAAAATGATGTTGCACGTATAGAGGTTCCTGTGTCAAAAGGGAAAGAAGATTTAGAAGCATTTTCTATTGCTTTTGAAAAATCAGATGACGGAGTAAATATGCACTTAGGATGGGGAACAATTAGAGTTGCCGTACCTTTTACAAAATAAGCTGCAATTTATTATTTAAAAAAAACGTCTTGAAAAATCAAGACGTTTTTTGGTTTAAGGAATATTCAGATACTTATGTGTTTGAAGCGATACTTTCCATTTGGGATGTTTCATGACATAATCGACAATAGACGGCGTCACTTTATCGCGCTTACTCCACTCGGGTTGGAGGTACAAAATACAGCTGGGATTTACTTTTGCGGCTTGTTCTTCCGCATATTTTAAATCATCCAAATTATAAACAATCACTTTCAGTTCGTGTGCTTTTAGATAGACCTCATCTAAAGGGCCTTTTAATTTTTTAGGCGATAAACAAATCCAATCCCAATCGCCGGTAAGCTTATAAGCTCCAGACGTTTCGATGTGGGTTTGCATCCCTTTTGATTTTAATTCGCTTGTGAGTGGATTCATGTCCCACATCAACGGCTCGCCACCAGTCACCACAATGGTCTGACTCTCTTTAGCCGCCTCTTCTGCAATAGACGCTATTGCAGTAGGTGGGTGTAAATCAGCGTTCCAACTTTCTTTGACATCACACCAATGGCAGCCCACATCGCAGCCCCCTATTCTAATAAAATAAGCAGCGGTTCCTTTGTGAAAGCCTTCCCCTTGGATGGTATAGAATGCCTCCATAAGGGGCAACATTTTTCCAGCGTTTACAAGCGATTTAATTTCAGTTTTTAACATAATGCGCAAAAATAGTTTACTGTTTTTGGTTTAAGTCATAAAACTTCATTTATTTTTACTCGAAATTAAAAAATTAGCTTTGCTTTATACAAAATCAACTATGAAAAACTATTTATTGATCGGATTACTTTTAGGTCTTTTTGTGGCCTGTGAAACAAAAACGGATTCGTTTTCATTTACAAATAACAGCATTGGTCTGTTGACAGACTCCACAAAGGTGAACGCCCTTAAAGTCGTTTTTGCGAATGACTCTATCAGTAAATATATTGGTGGGGATGAATTTACAGGCAGCACCAACACGATCAGTATTTTCGAAAAAGGCACAGGAAAACTCCTTTTAGAATTAGACCCTAATTATTCCCTAGATACCTTATCAACCATCCGAACGGTGCGTATTATGGACGAACGTTTCAAAAATAAAGACGGCCTAAACACACTTAGCTCCTTTGGAGATATTAATTCTAAATACACGATTTCAAGTATTCAAAACACACTAAGAAGTTTGATTATATCTGTAGATGAAATCAATGTGTATTTTACGCTTAACAAAACGGAACTCCCTGAAGAAATGCGCTATGATATGACTCAAAAAATAGAGGCCATTTCAATTCCTGAAACGGCTAAAATAAAGGATTTTTACATCCAATGGTATTAATATATGGCGGCTTATAAAATTCAAAAAACGCCTTTTGTCGTTCCAACGACGGATGGCAAACGTATCGAAGAACATTTTGGAAAAGCAACAGATGGCAATGACGCTCTAAGCATCGCTCACATGGTGGCACCTCCAGGTTGGAGTGAACCTTTTCAAACACCTGAATTTGATGAATACACCTATATTATTAAAGGAAAAAAACAATTCATTATTAATGGGGATACGATAACTCTTGAACAAGGACAATCGATCAAAATTCAAAAAAATACACGGGTGCAATATTCAAATCCATTTGACGCCCCTTGCGAGTATCTAGCAATCTGCACACCAGCTTTTTCAATTGATAGCGTACACAGAGAAGATTAAAAATATATGAAAACACTTATCCCAAAACTAATAGGTACACTTATAAATTTCATTGGATTTTTTAGTGGAGCATACGCCTCGATACTTGCCTTACAACTGTTTTCAAAACCAAGAGGAGGACAGCTCACCACTAACGGGAAATTATTTTTAGACAGTGCTACTAAAGAAACATTGTTTTATGATGACCTTCCTATTCAAACCTATCAATGGAAAGGCACTAAAGAAACTATTTTGTTGGCACATGGCTGGGAAAGCAACAGCAATCGATGGCGGTCTGAAATTGAAAAACTTCACAAAGAAAGCTACAACATCATTGCCTTAGACGGCCCCGCCCATGGCGGCTCTGGAAGTAATACGTTTAACGCAATACTCTATTCAGAATTTATTAATGTTGTCTGCCAGAAATTTCAACCCTCAGTGTTTCTAGGGCATTCTGTCGGTGCGATGGCGGTCATATTTTTTCTTCAAAAACAAACGTATCATACTGCCCGAAAAATTGTGCTTTTAGGCGCACCTTCAGCATTCACAGGAATCATGAAGCGCTATAAAGAGATGATGGGTTATACTGCGAAAATTGACAAGGGAATTGACCACCAAATAAAACTTAAATTTGGCCATCCTCCTAGCTATTTTTCAACGGCTAATTTTGTAAAAAACATCGATGCTAAAGGCTTGATTATTCACGACAAAAAAGATCCGATCATCCCTTATCAAGATGCGCTCGACATTGAACTACAGTTCAAAAACGCACGGCTTATTTCCACGGAGGGGCTTGGCCACTCTCTAAAAGGTGATTTTATTATGACTGAAATAATTAAATTTCTGAGCCACTAAACTTTTGTAAATTTACAGCATGGAACCAACTACAACTAGACTGAATAAATATTTAAGCGAAGCGGGGTATTGCTCGCGTCGTGCTGCTGATAAACTCATTGACGAAGGTCGCGTGACCATTAATGGAATTGTTCCTGAAATGGGTACTAAAGTTTTGGATGGTGACGAAGTTAAAGTGGATGGAAAAACCATTCTTAATGAAGACAAAAAGCGAACCTATATCGCTTTCAATAAACCAGTAGGAATCGTTTGCACGACCGATACAGGGGTTGAAAAAGACAATATTATTGACTATATCAATTTCCCAACTCGAATTTTTCCAATAGGGCGGTTGGATAAAGACAGTGAAGGTTTAATTTTATTAACCGATGATGGGGATATCGTGAATAAAATTCTGCGTGCGAGTAACAACCACGAAAAAGAATACCTCGTGACGGTTGATAAGCCCATCTCTCAAACATTCGTACAACGCATGTCGAGTGGGGTCCCAATTTTAGAGACGGTAACCAAAGATTGTGAGGTTCAAAAACTGAGTACGTATGAATTTAAAATTATCCTCACTCAAGGGCTCAACCGTCAAATCCGTCGGATGTGTGAATATTTAAATTACGAGGTACAATCCTTGAAACGCACCCGGATCATGAACATCCATCAAAAATGTGAAGTCGGCAGTTATCGCGATTTAACAGAGGATGAATTGAACACACTAAACGAAACCTTGAAACATTCTAAAAAAACACTTTAATGTCTGTAGCCCCTTTTCACTTAGCCATCCCTGTTTGGAACCTAGCCGCCTGTCGTATTTTTTATAGAGATATTTTGGGTTGTGAAGAAGGCCGACACAGCGACCATTGGGTCGATTTTAATTTTTTTGGACATCAGTTGGTGATTCATTTTAAACCAAAAGAAGAAGAAACGGATCTTCATGTGAATAAGGTCGATGGCAAACAGGTGCCCGTTCCTCATTTTGGAGTAATTCTCCCATGGGACAATTTTGAAACGTTTTCGAAACAATTAAAACAGAAAAAAATAGATTTTATCATTGAACCTTATATTCGGTTCGAAGGCCAGGTTGGCGAACAAGCCACCATGTTTTTCTATGATCCGTCGGGCAATGCTTTAGAATTTAAAGCCTTTAAGGACACCTCTCAGATTTTTGCTAAATAGATGAATTAGCTTCGTGACGCTCACAAGCGAGCAGCGTGTTTTTGAGTAACATCGCAATAGTCATAGGCCCTACGCCACCTGGAACAGGCGTGATATAACTTGCTTTTTTAGCAACACTTTCAAAATGAACATCCCCAGCAATTCGATATCCTCTTTTTTTCGTTTCATCAGGGACTCTTGTGATTCCCACATCGATAATAACAGCTCCAGGCTTCACCATTTCAGCGGTTAAAAATTCTGGAATTCCTAAAGCAGCGACTACAATGTCTGCATTCAAAGTCAGTTCGGTCAAATTCGTCGTACGACTGTGAGCAATGGTTACCGTTGCATCCCCAGCAGGCCGTTTCTGACTCATTAAAATACTCATGGGCCGTCCCACAATATGACTTCTACCAATCACAACCACATGCTTTCCAGAGGTTGGTACTTTGTAGCGCTCTAAAAGCTCCATAATCCCATAAGGCGTCGCGGGTAGAAACGTTGGCAAGTCTAAAGCCATTCGCCCAACATTCATTGGATGAAAGCCATCCACATCTTTATCGGGGTGTACGGCCATCAATACGTTTTGTTCATCAATATGTTTTGGCAACGGCAACTGTACAATAAATCCATCAATTTCTGGATTATCATTTAAAGCGTGTATTTGATACAACAAGGTTTCTTCTGTCGTTTCGGCGGGCAAGTCAATCAATGTAGAATTAAACCCGACCAATTCACAGGCTTTCACTTTGGCGCCTACATAGGTCATACTCGCCCCATTAGTTCCCACAAGAATCGCTGCTAAGTGCGGCGCACGTTTTCCTTGGTCTTTTATTTTTGATACTGCCTCAGCAATTTCAACTTTAATATCTGCACTGGTTTGTTTTCCGTCTAGTAGTATCATCTTAAATTGGTCGTTAATTTATCGCTATCGTGGCATATTTTTCATCATTTGCATCATTTTTTTTCCGCCACCACCTTGCATCATTTTCATCATTTTACTCATTTGATCAAATTGCTTCATCAATTGATTTACTTGTTGAATAGAGGTTCCTGAACCGGCTCCAATTCGTTTTTTACGACTGGCATTCAAAAGGGTTGGTTTGGTCCGTTCTTCGGGGGTCATGGAATGAATAATGGCTTCAATATACTTAAATGCATCATCATCGACATCTACATCTTTCATCATTTTTCCTGCTCCAGGGATCATTCCCATGAGGTCTTTCATATTACCCATTTTCTTAACCTGCTGAATTTGCGACAGAAAATCATCAAACCCAAATTGGTTTTTGGCAATTTTCTTTTGAATTTTTCGTGCTTCTTTTTCATCAAACTGCTCTTGTGCACGTTCAACTAAAGACACCACATCTCCCATACCCAAAATTCGTTCGGCCATACGTGCTGGATAAAACACATCAATGGCTTCCATTTTTTCGCCGGTACCAATAAACTTAATCGGCTTATTGACGACTGATTTTATGGAAATCGCCGCACCACCACGGGTATCACCATCTAATTTGGTAAGAATTACCCCATCAAAATTTAGAATATCATTAAATGCTTTGGCAGTATTTACAGCATCTTGCCCTGTCATGGCATCCACCACAAACAGTGTTTCTTGCGGCTTGACAGCTTTATGAATATTAGCGATTTCGCTCATCATCGCTTCATCTACCGCCAAACGTCCAGCAGTATCAATAATTACGACATTACAGCCTTTGGCTTTGGCCTCGGCAATACCTGCTTTAGCAATCGAAACTGGATCGTTATTTCCTGGGTCGCTATAGACCTCAACTCCTACTTGACTCCCGACAATATGCAATTGATCGATTGCAGCTGGTCGATATACATCACAAGCAACCAATAGGGGTTTTTTAGATTTTTTTGTTTTTAAATAATTAGCTAATTTCCCTGAAAAAGTCGTTTTACCAGATCCTTGCAGTCCAGACATCAAGATCACACTAGGGGTTTCAGAAACGTTAATACCTTCAACATCGCCTCCCATCAGTGTTGTCAGTTCATCTTTCACAATTTTGACCATCAGTTGTCCTGGCTGAAGTGTTGTCAAAACGTTTTGACCTAATGCTTTTTCCTTGACCCGATTGGTAAACTCTTTTGCTATTTTATAATTCACATCGGCATCCAACAGCGCCCGGCGTACTTCTTTGAGTGTTTCGGCAACGTTAATTTCTGAGATGCGCCCATGTCCTTTAAGGACTTGGAAAGCTTTATCTAATTTTTCACTTAAATTATTAAACATAAAATGCGGTTTTTATCGAGCTACAAAAGTAAAGAAATATTTTATTTTAAAACCGTTAATGAGCTGTTAAACCTACTAGAGTATTTTTTAATAAAATCTAATATATGTTAAGGAGTGGAACTCGATATTTGTAACAATTTACCATTATAAAACTGCTGGCTGTTTTTGGCGAATTCAAAAATATAGTTGGCCATTTCAACCGCAGTATTTGGTGCTTCATACCCTGGAAAAGCTTCTGCAAGCATTTCCGTTTGTACCGCTCCCAAAGCCAACACATTGAAAGAAGGTCCTGTTTCTTTATATTCTTCTGCGAGCAGTTCAGTGAGTGTAATCACCGCCCCTTTGCTAGAACTGTAGGCCGCAAGTCCGGGGAACTTCATAGAGCCTTGCACACCGCCCATAGAACTGATGGTAACAACATGGCCTTTTGCAGGCATAAATGGTATCATACGTCGGGTGAGTTCGGCAACACCAAAAACATTGGTGCTATATACCCGTTGAAAATCTTCAAAAGTGGTGTCAGCAAACGGTCTATTTAATAGCACGCCCGCATTGTTTATCAGGATATCTACATGGGACCACTCCTTTTTTACAAAGGCTTCTACGCGATCGTAATCTTCGGATTTACTCAAATCAAAAGGCAAGGCTGTAATGTTTTCAAAATTTAAGTTAGAAACAGGTTTCGCATTTCTGGACAGTGCCAAAACATCGTAACCTGCGTTGGCAAAAAGATGTACGAGTTCAAAACCGATGCCACGGCTTGTTCCTGTGATTATAACTGTTTTTGTTGGTTTCATGTTTATTTATTATTTTTTAAAGGTCACATGCTGTTCGATCTGACACAACTTCTTGGTTGATCTTATTTTTGCAAGCTCGATCCATACATTTTAATTTCTTTGGAATCAGTATTACAAATTTGAACAACCCCAGGGAGTAGTTTATTAATAATCGACACCATAAAAGCAAAGTCTAATTGGTCAATTTCATCATCTACATGATGATAAAAATCAAAATTAGTCAAATCACAAGAAGAAATGGTATGACTAGGCACTTTAAATTCTTTAAAAAACGAATAATTATCAGAACGCTTGAAAAGGTTGTACTTTTTTGCAACATCAGAAGCTCCTACTATAGTTGAATTGGTATAGGTATTTAGTTTACCGCCCAAATTTGACAATTCATACCCGGTCACAAATACCTCATAGTCCCGATCTATAAATGGCACGCCAATCATTTCAAAATTGAGCATGGTGTATAAATCGATGTCTTGTGCTTTTAGTTTTTTCGCCAAGGCTTTTGAACCTAATAATCCTTTTTCTTCTCCTGAAAACAACGCTACGATTACGGATCGTTTGTTAGTTCCCAATCGTGCTAAACGGTTGGCAATCGCCAGTACGGTTGCAGTTCCTGATGCATTATCGTTAGCTCCATTGGCAATAGAATCATTTTCAACTTCTGGACTTATGCCTATATGATCATAATGCGCGCCTAACAACACGACTTCATTTTTTAATTTAGGATCAACCCCTTCTATATAGCCAACCACATTGACGCCTTTAATTCCTTTAGATTCAAAGGCATCAAAATAAGTGTCAAAATAAGGTTTGATACCGGCTTCGATAAATTTTGATTTGATAAATTGTGCCGCCACAAGCTCGCCTTCTGTGGCGGTTTCGCGACCTTTAAGAACGTCAGAACTTAAAAAATCAACACTGGAGCGGATGTCTTGAGGTTTTACTTTTTCAAAGTCTTGTGCGTGGGCTATTTGAAAAAAAAGGCTAATTAAAAGTAGGGTTTTGAGTTTCATAAAATTTAAGAATTTGTTAATTTTTAGCTAAGATAGTAAAGTCCGCTCAAAACACTATTTAGCGTTTTCTTTTGGTGTTAAATTTTAATGTAGAAAGAGCATAAAAAATGGACATTAAGATAATTATAAACAATTCAAACCACAATAAATAATAGGGCCAAGCACCGATGATTAAAGGGTTATTCGCTTGTGGCGGAGCTGCCAAATACATATAATTTGAGCCTAAATAAAAATTTAATGGCATAATGATGACTAATAATACGTTCAGAATCAGAAAGGATGTGAGGACAGAATATTTGGACGGTCTGATGTTTAAATTTTGAAGCATGTATAAGGGCAATAAAAAGATTAGTACATGTCGGACATAGTATTCTAAATATGAAAAATCACTCCCATCAAATCCATTCATTTGTGGGGTTAATACAGACATAATGCCACCAATAACCCCTGTGTAAAAAACAAAATCAAACAAGGCTTGTTTTCGTTTCAAAAATGGTAAAAACGAACATATCAAACCAGAAATTCCGCATAGATGAAAGGGCAAATCTGTAACTATATTCCAGTGGCCATTTATGGCCGTACGCAAAGGTGTAACTATAGATGTGAAAAACAAAATTACCCCCATAAGATAGGTAACTCTGACATTGTTTTGTCGTGACAATAAACGCCCCAACCCTAAGATAAAAATAATAACCACTAAAACAGCAATATTATTGACGATCCATTCATCGGACATGAATTTAATAATATAGTTAGGAAAAGTTTGATTTGCTAAAAGCATCAATAGTCTAAATGTTGGTTAGTAATAAAAATTTTTAGAAATTAAAAAATAAAGATACATAATTAAAAGATATTAGTATTTTTACAGCCTAACAAAAGGGTCATTAACTCAGTTGGTTCAGAGTGTTACCTTGACAGGGTAGAAGTCACTGGTTCGAATCCAGTATGACCCACAAAAAAGCTTTCAATTTTTTGAAAGCTTTTTTAAATCAACCTAAGCGCCCGCTCCAAAGCCATGCCTCGCGATCCTTTTATTAAAATACTTGTATTTAAAATAGTTGTTTTCTCTAAATGTATTTGAAGGTCTTGAAAAGTTTCAAAAAATAGAAGTGTTGAATGCTCTGTATGTTGTTCAAAAAAATGTGTTCCCACGAAATAAAAACTACAGTCCTTGGTTAAAACTGCTTGATTCACGACTGCTAAATGTTCTCTAGCGCTGCTGACTCCCAATTCAAACATATCTCCTAAAATAGCCAGTTTATTTTGATTTTGGATTCCTTTAAAATTTTCCAAAGCGACTTCCATACTGCTTGGGTTGGCGTTGTAGGCGTCTAATAGAATTTCATTGGAATTTTGCTGAATGATTTGAGATCTGTTATTTGACGGCACATAAGCTTCAATTTCATTTTTGAGCTTCAAAGGAGTTAGCTTGTAATACGTTCCAATGGCTAAAGCTGCTGCTATGTTATGGAAATTATAGACTCCAACGAGGTGCGTGTTAATCGCAGTATTTTTAAATTCGAGACTCAAAAAAGGCTGTGTCTCTGTGAGCTTTACATTCACAGCTGCTTCAAGGGATTCCGAAAACGTATAAACATTGTCATAACCACCTACTTGTGCGACTTGTTTTGGGTCATCAGAATTTAAAATAATTATACCCGAGTTGACTTTAAGGTAGTCATACAACTCACTTTTGGCTTTCATGACTCCTTTTTCGGATCCAAAGCCTTCTAGATGGGCTTTTCCGAAATTGGTAATATAGCCGATGTTTGGTTGGGCAATGTCGCAGAGCGAGGCAATTTCTTTTGCATGGTTTGCGCCCATTTCTACAATGCCAATCTCAGTGTCTACTGTCATTCTTAAAAGCGTCAGAGGTACGCCTATATGATTATTGAGATTACCGACGGTTGCCACAGTTTTGAAGTGTGGTTTCAGTGCCGCATGGATCAACTCTTTAGTGGTAGTTTTTCCGTTACTTCCTGTCAGGGCAATAATGGGCAAACCAAGATATTTTCTGTGGAAACTAGCGAGTGTTTGCAGGGTTTCCAAAACATTTTTGACCACAATATAACGTTCATCTGTGGGGCTCACAGTCTCATCAATCACAGCATATTTTGCACCACTCTTGAGTGCTTGACATGCAAATGTATTTCCGTTGAAGTTCTTACCTTTCAAAGCAAAAAACAAGGAGTCTTGTTTGATGTTTCGTGTGTCTGTAGAAACTCCTGAAGATTCCAAAAATAAGTGATGAATTTGATGTATTTCCATATCCTAAAAATAACAAAAAAGTCCTAACATTTATAATTGTTAGGACTTAATAATATGTGAAGTGAAGCTAATTTAATTTTTTCGTTTCTTCGTTGAAAGTGATTTGGATCCTACTCTAGACATTGCGCATCTAAAACCGATATAATCTGTAGCCATATCTTCTGGGTAATAACGTCTTTGTGCTGGATCTAACCAGTACTCTCTATCTTTCCAAGATCCACCTTTATAGACTCTTACTTCGTCATTTATTAGTGAAGTTTTAGAGTTTGACTTGTCGTAGCTCTTAGAGTCTGTTGTAGCTTTATGAAGCGGAGAATTATACATTTTACGCGTCATATCCTCATTTTCTGTATCACCTTCTTCAAAATCCTCAAAGAATCGAGACGATCTTTCATCTCCATCTCGGAAATTGATATTATCGCTTTCACTAAAGTTCGTACGCAAATAAGTTTCGTTTTCGTCTACCGGAACTTGACTAATTTGACCCGGAAGTCCTTTCGCAATTACTTTTCCATTTGAAAGTGTTTCAAATTCGATATTATCAGTACCTATCACTTGTACATTACCATCTTCTCCAATAGCATTTTTGGTATATACGTTTCCTCTATAGTATCCAAAATCACTAAATTCATCATCAACAATAGGTCTATATACATCAGCCACCCATTCAGCAACATTACCAGCCATGTCATAGATTCCAAAATTGTTTGGCTCATAAGACATTACTTCGTTTGTGATATCAGCACCATCATCTGACCAACCAGATATTCCACCATAATCACCTTTACCTTGTTTAAAGTTAGCCAATTGATCTCCTCTTATTTTACGATCACCAGATCGAGAATATTGACCATCCCAAGGATATTTTTTACGCCCTCTATAGACATTATAACTTCTGAGTTCTGTAAGCCCCAATGCCGCATACTCCCATTCAGCCTCGGTTGGTAAACGATATTTTAAAACTATTGCCCCGGTTTCGCGCGTGGCATAAACATTAATCTCATTACCATCTATGTCCGTTTGAATTTTTCGTTTCCCGCCCTTAAGAACTTCTTCATTTCCTGCAAATGTGCTCGTTGGCGCATTGATGTAGGTGTCAATATTGAAATTACTTTCAGCAGATGTGTCTAAAATATTTGAATCTTTTTTAAGATATCCTTCTTCTTGCAAACCAATTTCTGCTACTCTATCCGATCTCCAGTTAGCAAACTCAACAGCTTGCATCCAACTAACACCTACCACAGGATAATTTCTGTATGCAGGGTGACGAAGATAATTTTCTACCATCATTTCACTGTAGCCTAAACGGTTTCTCCATACAAGAGTATCTGGTACAGCACCGTTGTATATGGCTTTAAAATCTGGATTATCTGGAGGGTATACACGCTTAATATAATCCAAATACTCCAAATACATCAGGTTAGTAACTTCTGTCTCGTCCATGTAAAAAGATTGAACATGCTGTTGGTTTGGAGAGTTATTCCAATCATGCATGACATCATCTTGGACTTTACCCATGGTAAAAGTCCCACCCTCAACAAACACCAAACCTGGAGCAGTTTCTTGCTCTTTAAAATTTGTATTGTACTGAAAACCACCATCTTTATTGTTGATTTGCCAGCCTGTAGCTCTCGAAGAGTTTCCGGAATTTGATGATTTATTACATCCCATTAGAGACGTAACCAATGCCACTAGTAGAAGTGACCTTACTGTTATGATATTTTTCATATTCAACATATAATTGATAAAATGCAATTGAATTTAGTTCCGCAATATACTAATTATAGATTATAATGCAATGAAAAAACAAGGCGATTTATCGAGTTTTTTGTGATCAATTTTATTAGATTACTTTGCTTAAAAACGCTAAATTTTATGATTTATTATTGTAATTTTGAAATTAGATTTATTTATTAATAATAATGATCAAAACATTGCGTTTCTCTAATATGAAAATTTGGTTGTCATGTGTTCTGTGTGTGTGTTGTTACGTTGGTAAATCTCAAACTCAAAGTTTTGATATTATTTGGGGAGAATCAGTTCAACTAAGTATTGGAAGTGATGCGCTTGAACTGCCTTCTTTTAGTACGGAAAACTATAGTTTTTCGGAACAAGACGGCCTTACTTTTTCATCAGAATGGAATACAGCTGACCTCATAAATGAAGCATCTGTCATACTAGAATCTTATGAAAGTACTGCAATTTCCATTGCAGACTTAAAACAACTACCGATATCCACAGTTCCAAATACACCTCGTTTAAAAGTAGCTAATGCTATTTATAGAGACCGCTCAAAAGGCTATGTGGAAATTAGTCCGATTTTTTATGAAAATGGTGTCTTAAAAAAAATCACCCAGTTTTCGATCTCGTTTCAATCAAACACACAAAACAGACGCGCTTCTATATCTGCATCGCTTTCCAATTCAAAATTAAAATCAGGCGACTGGTATCGATTTGCTGTTGACACTACTGGTGTCCATATTTTGAACAAAAATTTCTTGAATAGCTTGGGGATCAATACAAACAACTTAAATCCGAGAGCTATTAAAATATATGGGCATGGAGGTGCATCGCTTCCACTCCTAAATTCGAATACCATTTCTAATGACTTGATTGAAAACACTGTTCAAGTGATTGGCGAGGAAGATGGTGTTTTTAATGACAATGACTATATTTTAATGTACGCCATTGGCCCTACACGATTTAATTTAGAAAACAATTCTCACATAAATCCTTACAGCGATGAGAGCTATTACTATGTAAATATCAGTTCCGGAAATGGCGCAAGAATGTCTGCAGCTACAGAGCCCTCAGAAGACGCAAATGTCATATTTGATAGCTATCACAACTATAAATTTGTAGAATCTGATACTTATAACATCGCCAAAATGGGTCGGCGTTGGTTTGGCCATCGATTTTATGTCGAAAACGTAAGAGCATTTAGTTTCGACTTTCCAAATTTAATTACTAGTAGCCCAATAGCCTTAAAGGTAAATACAGCTGCAATATCCGAATCGAGATCTAGTATGCAACTGAAAGTAAATAGCTCTCTTGTTAATGACTTTTCGTATGCAGCAATTGACTCGAATGTTTTAGCTAGAAACGGTTTATTTAACGGACTTGTTACTGCTACTTCAGGAACACTAAACGTTGAACTCACATATAACAACAACGGCAATCCGGCAGCAGCGGCGTACTTGGATTATATTTCTATTGAGGCCGAATGTGCCTTGACGAGTTTAGGAACTCAGTTTGAATTCAAGCATCGCGAAACCGCAACTCAATCTGGTATTGGTCAGTTTGAAATCTCAAATGCAACCTTAATAGCACAAGTTTGGGATGTAACCAATCCTTATCAAATTCAGTTTTATGCCAATGAAAATACAAATTCGCAATTTAGTTTCAAAACGAACTTAGGCAGCTTAAAAACCTACCAAGCCGTCGGACCTGACTTTTATGCCCCTAGAAAAACAGCGACAACAAAAATACCAAATCAAGATATCAAAGGCACTGTGTTTTTAGATGCACAAGGCAACTTTAAAGATGTTGACTATTTAATTATAACACCCGCTTTTTTACTAGCCCAAGCCGAGCGCCTGGCGCAAATTAATCGGACACAAAACAACCTAAACGTTAAAGTGTATAGCTTAGAAACGATTTACCAAGAGTTTAGTTCTGGAATGCAAGACATTTCAGCTGTTCGAAATTTTGTAAAATATGTGTATGATAATGCTAGCACACCTTCCAAAAGACTAAACTATTTATGCCTTTTTGGAGATGGGTCTTTTGATTATAAAGCCCGCATATCGAACAACACCAATATTGTGCCTCCTTGGTATTCTGTAGAAAGTTTTAGCCTAGTGAACTCGTTTGTATCCGATGACTTCTATGGCATGATGGACGCCAATGAAGGCACCATGGCCAATTCTGATAAACTAGACATTGCGGTGGGACGAATTTTAGTAGAAGATACGCAACGTGCCAAAGAAATGGTTGACAAAGTAGAGTCCTACTACCAGCCTGAAACCTATGGGAGTTGGCGAAATAATTTCATGCTCGTTTCAGACGATATCGACAAGCGAAGTGATCGTATAATTCAAGAAACAACAGAAGATATTGCTGAAGATGTAAAAGCTGAAAAACCTTTTTTGAATGTTTTAAAAATCCATGCAGATTCATTTGTTCAAGAAACCACTTCAGGAGGAGACCGCTATAGCTTGGTCAATAAAGCTATTTTTGACGCTCTAGAAGTTGGCGCCATCGTAGTCAATTACTTTGGACATGGGGGCGAAAACGGTATAGCTTCCGAACGAATTTTTGATATCATCAATGCACAAGAATTAAATAACCCAACAAAACTGAACTGTTTTGTAACTGTCACTTGCGAATATACTAAATTTGACAACCCACTAAGAGAAACAGCGGGTGAATTTTTGTTCTGGAATAAAAAAGGAGGTGCGATTAGTTTAATAACTACCACTCGACGGATTTATGTCAATGTTGGCATTAACTTCAATAAAACATTGAGTCAATATTTATTGTCTTATGGAAGCGATGAAACCATCAGTATTGCTGAAGCACTCAGGCGCACAAAAAATGATCCTATGATCTCCAACCAACCGCAGCGGCGATTGGTTTTTAGCATAGGAGACCCTGCACTAAAACTCCCTATTGCAGACCCCGACATCCGAATCACGAAACTAAATAACGAAGCTATAGCTTCAACGACCCTGGTTCTAAATGCCTTGAGTCCTGCAAAAATTGAAGGTAATGTTACCAATGCGCAAGGCGCTGTTTTAAATAATTACAACGGCGTCTTAACGGCTACTATATATGACAAAGACGTTGAACGCTCGACCATAGGAAATGATGGCACGAAAGATTCAAATAACGAACTAATTTTAATGGATTTTGATGCCTTAGGAGAAGTTATTTTTAGAGGCCAAGCGAGTGTGACCAATGGAGAATTTGCGTTTGAATTTATTGTGCCACGAGACATCACAGTGGCAGAAGGAAATGGCAAAATAAGTTTATACTCTAAAGAAAACGCCACGCTATTGGACAACAGAGGTTATAATTATAATATTAAAATTGGAGGCGTAAATCTCAACGCTCCAGAAGATACTATTGGACCTACCATTAATCTTTTCATGAACGATGAAAACTTTGTATCTGGAGGTATTACAAATGAAAATCCAACGCTTTTAGCAAACTTTTATGATGAAAACGGGATTAATACAGCTAGTGGAATTGGACATGATATTACCGCCATACTTGATGGTGACGAAACAAACGTTTTTAGATTAAATGACTACTATACCGCAGCAATCGACGACTACAAACGGGGTTCATTAAGCTATCCTTTTAGAGATTTAAGTCCTGGATTGCATACCTTGACTGTAAAAGCATGGGACGTCTATAATAATTCATCTACTCAAGACATTCAGTTTATTGTCTTTGATAAAGATGAAAGTTTAGAACTTACAAACGTGCTTAACTATCCCAATCCATTTATTAATTACACAGAATTTTGGTTTAGCCACAATAGTTCAGATGTTTTAGACGTTTCTATTCAAATATTCACCATTTCAGGAAAATTGATAAAAACAATTAACGGACAAACCAATACAAATTCTAATACCACAAGCTCAGTCTCTAGGAATATTACATGGGATGGGACGGACGATTTTGGCAGTAAAATTGGTAAGGGCGTTTATGTCTATAATTTAAAAGTACGCTCAAACAGCACAGGATTGCAGGCTGAAAAAATAGAAAAACTTGTAATCCTATAATATTAATCTATATTTGTTAACTTATAACACCTAATTTAAAAAATGATTTCTCTCAAAAAAACTCATCAAATAGTAATTATAAGTGCTGCGTTTATCGGCTCTCTATCTTTAACTACAGTAGCCGCTCAAACCACTACAATTATTCCAAGACAAGACACACGAGTAATTACAACTGGCGTACCATTCCTTCTGATAGCTTCCGATGCACGCGCTGCTGCCATGGGCGATATGGGGGTTGCTACCGCTGTTGACGCCTATTCACAACAATGGAATCCGTCTAAGTATGCTTTTTCTGAAACAAAATCAGGATTTGGCGTTAGCTATACACCCTATTTAAGCAAATTAGTGAATGATATTTTTTTAGGAAATGTTACTTATTTTAATAGACTAAACGAACGGAGTGCGTTTGCATTAAGCTTTAAATACTTCTCTCTTGGCGATGTTGAATTTAGAGAAACAGCAGACGATATTGGTTTGATTCAAAGACCAAATGAATTGACGTTTGATGCCTCTTACTCCTTACGACTCTCAGATCAATTCTCGATGGCTGTGGCCATGCGATACTTGCGTTCTGATTTAAGAATAAACCCTACTGATCCTGTCGAAGCAGCGGGCTCCTTTGGAGTAGATATCGCAGGGTATTATCAAAGTGAAGAAGAAGCTTACAATGACTTTAATGGCCGCTGGAGAGGCGGTTTTGCCATTCAAAATTTAGGGCCTAAAATTAAATATGACGATGCAGGGCAAGAAAATTTCATACCAACAACTTTAAGACTTGGTGGTGGATTTGATTTTATTTTTGATCAATACAATAAAGTAAGTGTGACTGCTGAAGTTACTAAATTATTAGTTCCAACGCCTCCAATTCTTGGAGATGAGTACAACTATACAGACACCAATGGCAATGGTGTTTATGATGAAGGAGTAGACACAAAGGGTACCCTAGTAGCTAGTAATGTAATAATCGAAGGAAAAGATCCAGAAGTTGAATTTTTGCCAGGGGTTTTTCAATCCTTTGGTGATGCGCCAGGTGGGTTTAGCGAAGAACTCGATGAGTTTACATGGGCTTTGGGTGCAGAATATTTATATCAAGATTCATTTGCTTTAAGACTCGGTTATTTTAATGAAAACGAATTCAAAGGCGCCCGAAAGTTTTTCGCGATGGGTGCGGGTTTCAAATACACGACAATCAACATTGACCTGTCTTACTTATTCTCAGCGTCCAAAGTGCAAAGTCCTTTAGAAAACACCTTGCGTTTCTCATTATCCTTTAATATAGGTGATGGTGAATACAGCGAATACTAAACGATTATTTTAAATAAAAATTAATAAAAAACTATTGCACACCGCAATAGTTTTTTTGTCTATACCCATCAAAAATCTATAAAAATAAACCAATGAAAAAAATAAAGATTGAGTCTACTTTTGAGGTATACGACAGTATTGAAGAATTAGCTATGCCGATTCAAAATCTGCTAAAAAAAGCGGCGGAAGCACGTAAAAAAGCTTATGCGCCCTACTCTAAATTTTTGGTTGGTGCAGCCTTAGAGCTCGAAAACGGCGAACTAATCGCTGGAAACAACCAAGAAAATGCTTCCTACCCGTCTGGATTATGTGCAGAACGTACGGCCGTGTATTATGCGGGAGCAGAATTCCCTAATCAAAAAATACTTCGCATGGCGATTGTCGCGGGATCTACTCTCAATCCAACCACCAAACCCATTCCACCATGTGGCGCTTGTAGACAAGCATTATCAGAGTACGAAGTGAAACAAAACACCCCAATGGAATTGTATTTCATGGGGACTTCTGGGCAAATTGCATACTCAAATTCGGTTGAAAACATCCTTCCTTGGATCTTTGATAAAACCGTGCTATAACGTTTTTTTAAAAAATTAACCCTTACTCTTTTTAGGTTATCAATCAAAGTATTACTTTTGTCTTTACAATAAAAATAATTACTGTAAACGCATGCAGAAGATAACTAAAGAAGTCTACCTTGATTGGTATGAAAATATGATGCTATGGCGAAAGTTTGAAGACAAACTTGCCGCTGTATATATCCAACAAAAAGTAAGAGGGTTTCTCCACTTGTACAACGGTCAAGAAGCCGTCCTTGCTGGCGCTTTACACGCAATGGATTTATCCAAAGACAAAATGATTACTGCCTATCGAAATCACGTACAACCCATTGGGATGGGCGTTGATCCTCGACGTGTAATGGCGGAACTTTTTGGAAAAGCCACAGGAACGTCTCAAGGATTGGGCGGATCAATGCATATTTTTTCTAAAGAAAAAGGCTTTTATGGTGGCCACGGAATTGTTGGTGGACAAATACCTTTAGGCGCTGGAATGGCGTTTGGCGATAAGTATCACGAAACTGGTGCAGTCACTCTTTGTTATTTTGGCGATGGTGCAGCCCGTCAAGGCTCATTACATGAAACCTTTAACATGGCTATGAACTGGAAACTTCCTGTCGTGTTTGTTTGTGAAAACAACGGCTATGCCATGGGAACTTCTGTAGACAGAACCGCTAACCATACTGATATTTGGAAATTAGGCTTAGGTTATGAAATGCCTTGTGGTCCTGTAGATGGGATGAACCCAATCAAAGTCGCAGAAGCATTTGACGAAGCCATTCAACGGGCTCGACGCGGCGATGGCCCCACATTCTTAGAAATGAAAACTTACCGTTATAGAGGACATTCTATGAGTGATGCACAACACTACAGAACCAAAGACGAAGTCAAAGAATACAAGAAAATTGATCCGATTACTCAAGTCTTAGATGTGATTCTTCGTGAAGAATATGCTACTGAAGACGACATTAAAGTGATCGACAAACGTGTCAAGGAATTGGTTGCTGAATGTGAAAAATTCGCTGATGAATCACCATATCCAGAAAAAAGCTTGATGTACGATGTCGTATACGAACAAGAAGATTATCCATTTTTACAACATAAATTATAAGTTATGGCAATCATAGTTAACATGCCCCGACTAAGCGACACCATGGAAGAAGGAACCGTGGCAAGCTGGTTGAAAAAAGTAGGAGACAAAATTGAAGAAGGTGACATTCTTGCGGAAATCGAAACCGATAAAGCAACGATGGAATTTGAATCCTTTAATGAAGGAACCTTACTTCACATTGGTGTTCAAGAAGGTGAAACGACGATGGTCGATGAACTTCTAGCCATTATTGGCGATGAAGGCGAAGATATTTCGGCACTTTTGAATCCAACAGCTGCCGTAGAAGAAACAACTCCAGAACAAACAGAGGCTCCAGTAGAAGCCGCTGCAACCGTTGTGGAACCAAGCACAGCAAGCATTCCTGAAGGTGTGATTGTGGTGACCATGCCACGCTTAAGCGATACCATGGAAGAAGGGACCGTCGCAAGCTGGCTCAAACAAGTGGGAGATGTGATCGAAGAAGGCGATATTTTAGCGGAAATCGAAACGGACAAAGCAACGATGGAATTTGAATCCTTTAATGAAGGAACCTTATTATACATTGGATTGCAAGAAGGTGACTCTGCAAAAGTAGATGATCTTTTGGCTATTATTGGCCCTGCAGGAACGGATGTTTCAGCGGTCGCTGCTAACTTTTCAACTTCAACAGTTGTCGAAGCAGCTCCAACAGACACTCCAAAAGCAGACGCTCCAGTAATCAAAGAAACACCCAAAGCAGCCGCTGCACCAGTAGCAGTTCCAAATACAACAGGACGCTTGCATATTTCGCCACTAGCGCGAAAAATGGCAGACGAAAAAGGCATTGCCTTGAACCAATTGGTTGGTAGTGGCGAAAACGGACGCATCATCAAACGCGATGTTGAAAACTTCACTCCTATAGCAGCTGGATCAGCAGGTACTGCGAAATTTGTACCCACAGGTCAAGAAGATTTTGAAGAAATTAAAAACTCGCAAATGCGTAAAACCATTGCGAAACGTTTGGGCGAATCTAAATTCTCTGCACCTCATTATTATTTGAATGTGGAGTTTGACATGGACAATGCCATGGCCTTTAGAGCGCAATACAATACGGTTCCAGATACAAAAATATCATTTAACGACATCATTGTCAAAGCCTGTGCGTTGGCATTGCGTTTGCACCCACAAGTAAATTCACAGTGGTTTGCAGATCGTATGAAACTAAACAACCACGTACACGTTGGTGTGGCGGTGGCTGTTGAAGATGGTTTGGTCGTTCCTGTGGTGCGTTTTGCGAATGAGCAAAGCTTGCCGCAAATTGGCGCCGCCGTTAGAGATTTTGCTGGCCGTGCACGTACCAAAAAATTAACCCCTCAAGAAATGGACGGCAGTACCTTTACCGTGTCTAACTTAGGGATGTTTGGGATTGAAAGTTTTACATCGATTATCAACCAACCCAACTCAGCGATTTTATCGGTGGGGGCCATTGTTCAAAAACCAGTGGTTAAAAACGGACAGATTGTTGTTGGAAACACCATCAAACTCACCCTCGCTTGCGATCACCGAACGGTAGATGGCGCAACGGGCGCACAGTTCTTACAAACCTTAAAAGGCTTTATTGAAAACCCTGTGACGATGTTAGTCTAAGTCGTTTTTGAAAATACTATATTTTATGTAACCCACTCAACCGAGTGGGTTTTTTGTTTTATAAAATGTGAAAATAATTTTATTTTCGAAAATTGAAAAAAAATTATTGAAATTGAAATAAAGTATTAGATTTGTAGTAGCCAATTATCAACTTTTAAGCTATTAAATTACTTTAATTTAAAACCTTAAAATAGCCCTGATAATGAAAAAACTGATTTTCACCCTCACATTAATCGCCTTATTTTCATGCGAAAACGAACCGATAGGAGCGCCGCCTGAAGTATCTCAAAACACTGCTGAAGAAGATCAAGTACTTGTAGAAAATGGAATTGAAATGCTTACAAACTGTCTGGAAGTACTACAAACAGGTGACTTTTCTAACCTACTGATTAATCTTTATGACAATGTAGATGGAGACAGCACAGACTTCCACCAAACGATGCTGGAAGCCATTGAAGACATCCCAAATTACCAACCATTGATTGATTTAGACTACCCTACTGAATCTTTTAATATTCAAAACTATTTTGGAACTTACACTTATGACAGCCAGCTTGAATCTTGGAGTACGGCAGACTCAAATTCAATGATGCAAATGGTGTTTCCGTTATACTCAGACTCTAGTTTAAATGATGCTTCAATTACAGTTTCAGGAGTCACAGAAGAACTTGTAGATCTTGAAGATCCTATTTATATTCCTACTAGCTTATCCATTGATATGTCTCACAACAATGAATCAATGTTTGCGTTTATTATTGAAAATGTGAGCTATACAATGGCTGGGGAGATACCAATCCCCAATGATGTAAATTTTAGTATTTATATGAATCCATTTACGCACGAATTTTCGATTGATAAGCTTAGCGACGATCAGTTTTCGGCTGGATATTCGCTCAGCAGTAGTGATGACGGCTGTATAAATCAGCTCCAAGCATCAGTCAAATTATTATCAACCGACTATGAAAACTTAGAAGACACAGACATTGATTATATCGCTGGGGATTTTACATCCAATTCCTTGAAAGTAACGTTTAACGTAGATGCAGAAGCTTTATTTGCACTCGATGACCCAACAACACTTCAACTAAATAATCTTATTGACCTAGAAGTCTTTTATGATACTGTATTATTAGGAGAAATTGAAGTCCAAGAAGATTCAGACGAAGACTATTCGTTCCACATGATTTTTGCGGACGGCTCTAGTGTCAATATCGAGAGTTTTGCAGGAATAGGAACAGACGGAGATGCTTTTATTCAAACACTCGAAGGCATTTTTGAGCGTTACATTAATAGATTAGATGATGAATAATAGAATTGCATGTCTGCTTTGTCTACTTTTTTGTTTTTATGCTTTTACAAACCAAATGTATGCACAAGATGAATTGAAAAATCAAATATCATTAAACGGCGATGATTTAATACCTGCGCTATTTTCTTCGAATTCGAATGAATACAATCTTGGTTATAGACGGTTAATTTCTGACAAAAAACACCTACGACTCGGGCTAAAGTATTTTTATGAAGACGAAAATCAACTAACTTTAGGCGTAAAGACTGGAATCGACTTTAGGATAATAACGAGTTCAAATAAATGGAAGTTTTTCTATGGAATCGATTTGGGTGTAAGTTACTCCGATAATTATCAAGCGGAACGAACCTACTTTGAATCCGCATTAATTCCTTTTTTTAGAATTGAATTTTCAATTGGCAAGCACTTTTCAATATCTACAGAACCTGGGTTATTTCTTAAGCTTCGAGACAGTACTGATTATGATGGAAGTCCAATAGATAACTCTAATGAAATTTTTAGTTCGGGGATAAAAGACCTCGGTGTAATTAATCTTAACTTCTCATTTTAAAACAACCTTCAAAATCCACTCTACCGAGTGGTTTTTTTTTACACTTATAGCCCTAAAAATGAACTGTTCTTTATTTCCGTTTTCAGGACTGTAGGACCAGGGAAGTCAGAAAAAAGATTCTATTTACTTTTAAATATAAAGTATTAAATGCCTATTTAATAAAAGAGTATTTGTATTTTCGTAATAAATTAACCAATTATGAAAAATTATCTTTTAGGATTCTTATGCCTTCCTGGCTTAATGTTTAGTCAAATTTTAACCGTTTCAAACGGAGCTTCAATTAAGATTCAAAACACAGCTTCTATTTCTTTAGATGGGCTGACTTTTACCCCCAGTGAAGCCTATATCATCCCTGATGGCTCAACTGTCACATTACTAACCGATGCTGAAGAAGTTAATG